>TARA_R110002124_G_scaffold45163_1_pt1 | contig 49272 bp, 53 predicted proteins | sample TARA_R110002124 | Tara Oceans TARA_R110002124 (sample SAMEA4397445) | marine metagenome | biome: Polar Biome; feature: [SRF] surface water layer (ENVO:00010504); material: water (ENVO:00002006), including particulate matter (ENVO:01000060) such as... | depth 5 m
GTTCGAAGGCGAAAGCCCCATCGAGGGCCAGATGTTCAATTCCGTTGATTATCGCGCGATGCTCGAATGCCGCCGCGACGGAAAATCCTTTGCCTTCGAGATGCCGTTGTTCATCACCGAAGGGCCGTACAACGGCGGGGTCAAGTCGGTGCACCAGATCGGCATGGATGTTCTGGAACTGGCCCAGGAATACGAACGCGTCTTCTCAACCAACCTTTTATATGACGCGGAAAAGGGCGAAGTGCGCCTCGACACCGTCAGCGTCGACAAATACCTGACCGCCGGCAAGGTACGGTCAATGCCCGCAAGGGATGTTTCGTCGGCGTTGGCCGCGGCCATCACCCTGGCGGTTCAATCCTGGTCGCCGGCGTTTTGGTCCGACTTCGCCAAGGCGTTGCGGGGCTCCGGCGGATAGCCCTCGCCGGTGGGCGTATCTCATTCAACAGCGTGACCTTTTTGCATCGGTCGGGAACAGGATCGTCACCTGTCTTGCTGCCTGTCTTATTGTTTGCCAGGGGCGCTGAGGCATTTTTGTTCGAATTTTCAGCTTTGATCGAAAATTCGAGTCCTATTTGTCGGTTTTCATCTTCAAAAATGCCTAAAATATATGCAATTTTATTTTCATGCGGTTTTTATGAGCATTTAACTGTGTTGTTTTTGCCACGATTGCCTAAAAAATATCACTTAAGTAATTGAATTATAACAATAAAATAATTTGTACGCTTCTGGCATCCAATTTGCTACCACCATTCTCAGTGGGGTGTACGCCTCGGGTAAACTGTGAAAAAGGATCAAGAAAATGGCATCTGTGGTGCGGCTTTTGAGTGCCCTCGGTTTTGTGGCGGTGGTGGGTGCGTCCCTCCCGGCGCAGGCCGAAGATATGAAATTCCCCGGTACCTTCTCCGCCAATGCTGGCGTCGTTACCGAATATCGTTTCCGCGGTCTGGATCAATCGTCCCAGAAGCCGGCCATTCAGGGCGGCATCGATTGGTCGATGGACACGGGCATTTCCGACACGTCCGTCTATCTCGGCACGTGGGGTTCCAACGTTGACTTCGGCGACAGCGACAAGGCCAGCGCCGAAATCGATTACTACGGCGGCATTTCTGGCTCCGCCGCCAACATCGGTTGGGACGTGGGCTTCATCTACTACTCCTATCCGGGGGCGTCGGATGACGTGAGCTACGACCTGTGGGAAGCGACCCTGGGCCTGAGCTACGACGTCATGGACGGCCTGTCGGTCGGCGCCAACTATGCCTATTCGCCGGATTTCTTCGGCGGTAGCGGCACCGGTCACTGGTTCGCCGCCAACGTGTCCTACGCAGTGCCGATCAAGGTGCTGGCCGGGATCACGCTGGATGCATCCGTCGGCCGTCAGTTGATTGAAAAGAACGCTACCTTCGCGCAGCCCGACTACACCACGTGGTCGATCGGTGCGTCGCTGGGCATCACGGAGAATGTCTCGCTTGGTGTGCAGTACATCGATACCTCGATCAGCAACAGCCGTCTGGCGGAAGACGTCGTCATCGGTTCGTTGACCGCGTCCTTCTAAGGGCGACCGGTTGATCGTCTGAAATCGGCCGACGCGGGGTTCGTCCCGTCGTGCAGGCCGGTTAAGAAAAGGCCGCAAGCCCCCCCTGCCGGATGATTGTCCGGCAGGGGGTCTTGCGTCTTTTTTTGCCTGAATGCATTCGGGCGCGGCGGCGCTTGCCGCCCGGGAATGTCGATGGTAATTTCCGCGCCCGCAGCCGGGCCCTCGAAATGCCCGGCACGCCGACCGCCTTTTAAGTCTGGATCCGCCATGTCTTTAGATAAAAACGACGTCCGCCGGGTCGCCTTTCTGGCCCGGATCAAGGTCGATGAGGCCGATCTGGAGCCCGTCGCCCAGGACCTGAACAACATCATCGGCTGGGTCGAGCAACTGGCCGAGGTCGATACGGACGGGGTCGAGCCGATGACCGGCGCCGCCGGCATGGTCATGACGCGCCGCGACGACGTGGTGACCGACGGGGGGGATCCGGAAAAAGTCTTAAGCAACGCGCCGGACCGGGTGGGCGATTTCTATACCGTGCCCAAGGTGGTCGAATAATGCCCAAACTTAACGAACTGACCATCGCCCAGGCCGCCGACGGCCTGGATAAGGGCGAATTTTCCGCTGTCGATCTGGCCGAGGCTTCGCTGGCCGCCGCCGAGGCGGCGAAGGGCCTTAACGCCTTCATCACCCTGACGCCCGAGGTTGCGCGGGACCGTGCCGCGGCGTCGGACACCCGCCGCGCCAAGCACGGCGCCCTGGGGCCGCTCGACGGCGTGCCCGTCGCGGTCAAGGACCTGTTCTGCACCGAAGGCGTGCTGACCACGGCGGCGTCGCACATCCTGGACGGCTTCACGCCGACCTATGAATCGACCGTCGGCCGCAACCTGATCGACGCCGGTGCGGTGATGATCGGCAAGACCAACCTGGACGAATTCGCCATGGGTTCGTCCAACATGACCAGTTATTACGGCCCGGTGAAAAACCCGTGGACCGGCCCCGGCGGCGAAGACCTGGTGCCCGGCGGCTCGTCCGGCGGCTCGGCCACGGCGGTGGCGGCGCGCATTTGTCCCGGCTCCTTGGGCACGGACACGGGCGGCTCGATCCGACAGCCGGCATCGCTGTGTGGCATCGTGGGCATGAAGCCGACCTACGGGCGCTGCTCGCGTTGGGGCATCGTCGCCTTCGCCTCGTCGCTCGATCAGGCCGGCCCCTTCGCCCGCACGGTGGAGGACGCGGCCATCCTGCTGGGCGCCATGGCGGGCCATGACCCCAAGGATTCGACGTCTGCCCCCCATGTCGTCCCCGATTTCCGGGCGGCAGTTCAGGGCGGGGTCAAGGGCCTCAAGGTCGGCATTCCCCGCGAATACACCATGGACGGCATGCCATCGGAAATTCAGACCCTGTGGGACCGGGGGGCGGATTGGCTCAAGTCCCAGGGGGCGGAGATCAAAGAGGTCTCTCTGCCGCATACCAAATACGCCCTGCCGGCCTATTACATCGTCGCCCCGGCGGAAGCCTCATCGAACCTGGCGCGCTATGACGGCGTGCGCTACGGCCTGCGGGTCGACGGCGATACGTTGGACGACATGTACGCCAACACCCGCGGCGAAGGTTTCGGCGCGGAGGTCCGCCGCCGTGTGTTGATCGGTACCTACGTGCTGTCGGCGGGCTATTACGACGCCTATTACGTGAAGGCGCAGAAGGTCCGCACCCGCATCCTCGAAGATTTCACCAAGGCCTTTGACGACGTCGATGTGCTGCTGACGCCGACGGCGCCCAATGCGGCCTTTGCCATCGGCGCCAAGATGGACGATCCCATCGCCATGTACCTGAACGACGTGTTCACCGTGCCTGCCAACCTGGCCGGCCTGCCCGGCATCAGCGTGCCGGCGGGGCTGGACAAGGACGGCCTGCCGCTCGGCCTGCAACTGGTCGGACGGCCCTTCGACGAGGAAACGGTGCTGCGCGCCGCCCAGGCGATCGAGGATGCGGCCGGGTTCGACGCCCTGCCGAAATATCTCGGGGGGCAGGGCTGATGAGCTACATCATCCAGGGTGATACGGGCGACTGGGAAGTGATCGTCGGGCTTGAGGTCCATGCCCAGGTGTCGTCCCAGGCCAAGCTGTTTTCGGGCTCGCCAACGGCCTTCGGCGCGGGGCCCAATTCCCAGGTTTCGCTGATCGACGCGGCCATGCCCGGCATGCTGCCGGTGATCAACGGCTATTGCATCGAACAGGCGGTGAAGACGGGCCTGGGCCTGAACGCCCAGATCAACAAGACCAGCGTGTTCGAGCGCAAGAACTACTTCTACGCCGACCTGCCCCAGGGCTATCAGATTTCCCAGTACCTGCACCCCGTTGTGGGGGAGGGCATCGTCACGGTCGATCTGGCCGACGGCACCACCCGCGACATCGGGGTCGAGCGCCTGCACATGGAACAGGACGCCGGCAAGTCCATGCACGACCAGGACCCCAAGCGGTCGTTCATCGACCTCAACCGGGCCGGCGTGTGCTTGATGGAAATCGTCACCAAGCCGGACATCCGCAGCCCTGAGGAGGCGGGGGCCTTTGTGCGCAAGCTGCGCTCCATCCTGCGCTACCTCGGGACCTGCGACGGCAATATGGAGCAAGGCTCCATGCGCGCCGACGTCAACGTTTCCGTGCGCAAGGTCGGCGAGGAGGGCTACCGTACCCGGGCCGAAATCAAGAACGTGAACAGCGTGCGCTTCATCATGCAGGCCATCGAGATCGAGGCCGAACGCCAGGTCGACATCCACGAAAGCGGCGGCGAGATCGTCCAGGAAACCCGCCTGATGGACCCGGTGAAGGGTGAGACCCGCTCCATGCGGGCCAAGGAATTCGCCCACGACTACCGCTATTTCCCGGACCCGGACCTGCTGCCGCTGGAATTGACGGATGCGTTCATTGAGGGCCTGCGCAAGACCCTGCCCGAACTGCCCGACGCCAAGAAGCAGCGCTTCATGGACGACATGGGCCTGTCGGCCAAGGACGCGTCGGCCCTGGTCGCCGACCGGGAAAGCGCCGAGTATTTCGAGGCCGTGGCCGCCGCAAGCGATCCGAAAAAGGCCGCCAACTGGGTGACGAACGATCTGTTCGGCGCGCTCAACAAGGCCGGCCTTGCGATCGCCGACAGCCCCATTTCGGCGGCCCATCTGAGCAAGCTGCTGGGCCTGATGGACGATGGCACCATTTCCGGCAAGATCGCCAAGGACGTGTTCGAGATCATGTGGGAAACCTCGGGCGATCCGGAACAGATCGTCGAGGACAAAGGGCTTAAACAGATCACCGACACCGGCGCCATTGAGGCCGCCGTGGATGCCGCCATCGCATCCAACCCGGAACAGGCCGATGAAATCCGCCAGGGCAACGACAAGGCCATCGGCTGGTTCGTCGGCCAGATCATGAAGGCGACCCAGGGCAAGGCCAATCCCCAGCAGGTCAACCAGCTGCTGCGCGAGAAGCTGAAGGGTTGACGGCGGTGCTTATCCGACCCTTCACCCCGGCCGACCACGCCCGGGTCCGCGACATTTTCATCAACTGGAACCGCCACATCACCCAGCCGGGGATGGAGGACCTGTTCGAGTCCTATATCCAGCTTGCCCTGGACGAAGAGATCAACTGCATTCCCGAATATTACGGGCGGCCTGGCTTCGGCTTTTGGGTGGCGGAGATCGACGGTACCGTCGCCGGTATGGTCGGCCTGGAGCGCCTGAACGACAACGAGGCCGAGGTCCGGCGCATGTACGTTGCTGCCGAATTCCGCCGCAAGGGGCTCGGCCGCACGCTGCTGGCCTTTGTCGAGGATCGGGCCCGCGATCTGGGCTACACGCGCATCGTACTGTCGACCTCGGCCCTACAGCCTCAGGCCAAGGCACTTTACGAGGTTTCCGGCTACGAACTGGAGCGCGAGGAAGCATCCACCACTCAGACCAAGCGCACGGTCGGCTCCGGCCTGACGCGTTATTACTTCGCCAAACCGCTGGTCTGAATTTCCGAGATTTGAAATGAAACCTTAGTCGGCGGCGTCGCTTGCGGAAACATTTTCCGCCACGGCCAGCGTGACCGTGAACACGGTGCCGCCGTCGGGGTTTGCCTCGATGTTCAGGCGGCCGTCGTTGACCTGCACCAACTGGCGGCATAGCGCCAAGCCGACGCCGGTGCCGATTTCGCCCTTGGACCCGGTCGCCAGATCGGCGCTTGCGCCCGACAGCACGCGGCTGACCAGATCCTGGTCCATACCGATGCCGGTGTCGGCGATCACGACCTTCGCGTCCTTACCGTCGTAACAGACGCGGACGGTCACTTGGCCGTCTTTGGGCGTGAATTTGAGCGCGTTGTTCACCAGATTGCGGATCACCGTCGACATCTGATGTCGATCGATCCTGACCTTGACCGGCGGCCCCGCCTCGATCCGCAGTGTGACGCCGCGCAGGGTCGCGTCGGCGGAATAGACGCCCGCCGTCTGCCGGGCCAGGGCGCCAAGGTCCGTGACCTCCAGGTTTGTCTGGCGCTGGCCCGTGCGCACCAGGGCCCACTCCAGAAGGTTTTCCAGAACCTCGGATGCGTTGCGCCCGGCCTCGTACAGCTTTTCGCCGTATTCCTGCACCGTCTTGGGGTCAAGCTTGCGGCTGGGATCGGCCAGCAGTTGGGCGTAGATCAGCAGCGGATTGAACAGATTGCGGATGTCGTGGCCGATGACGGTCAGCAGCACGTCCTTCTGGCTGTTGCTTTCCTCCAACTCGCCCGTGCGTTGGGCAAGCGCCCCCTGGGCCTGTTCCCGTTCTTCCATTTCCCGGCGCAGGCGCTGGTTGAACGCCGCCAGCCATAGCCCGGCCAGCAAGGCCAGCAGGGCGACAATCGTGGCGCCCAAAAGCGCCTTGGGCATCCAGTCGGGCAATGTCTGTATGCCGTCCTGCTCATAGATGAACCCGTCGAGCGACATGTCCTTGGGCAGCAGGTCCAGCCCGGCATAATGCTGGGCGATGCGCTCCCAGCGGGCCGGGTTGATGAAGCCCACGGGTACGACATCGGCCAGGATCAAGTTGGCTGATTGCCGCGCCTCGAACAGCAGATTGTCGCGGGCCTTCCGCTTGCCGTAGGTGGCGAGGATAAGATCGACGATCTCTTCCTGGTGTTTCATGGCATAGCGCCAGCCCTCAAGCGAGGCATCGAGGAAGGCCTGGACCATCTTGGGATCCTTTTCCAGCAGGCCTTCCGTGGTGAACAGGTTGTCGCCGTAGAAATCGACACCGCCGTCGATGGGGCGGAACAGGCGGACCGGTCCGACTTCCTTCGCGTATTGATAGGGTTCATCCGTGGAATAGATGCTCATGGCATCGACACGCCCGGACTTCAGATCCTCGACGTCGAAGGTATGGTCGACGAAATTCATCTGATTGATGTCGAGCCCTTCGGCGGCGAAATAGGCGCTCAGTTCCGTCTCATGCGGGGCGACCATGATCTTGCCGCGGGCGAGCTGATGAATGTTGCGGATGTCATTGCGCGCATCGAGCATCAGGGTCAGCGGCGAATGCTGATAGATCACGGCCAGCACCACCACGGGAACGCCGGCGGCGCGCATCATCAAAAGGTCGGTGGTGCCGACGCCGAACTCGGCTTTGCCTTCGGCCACGGATTCCATCGGCTTGTCGCCGGGTGTTGCCGGCAGGATCGTCACGTCCAGCCCCCGGTCGCGGTAATATCCCTTGGCCTTGGCCGCGTAATAGCCGGCGAACTGGAACTGATGCGCCCATTTCAGCTGCAGGGTGACCTTGGTCAACTGGCGCGGGGCGTCCTCGGCTGCCCATGCCGGCGCTGGGCGCCCCAGGCCGACGAACAGAGCAGCAGCACAAACGGCAAGGAGCAGCCAACGCGGTGTCCGCATGTTGCTTCTGTATGCCGCCTTTGCGCCTGTCATGGTTTGCGTTCGTTGTTGGAAGAATGGCACCGGCTCGTATCCGGCGGAAGAGAGCCGCGCACCGCGCCCGGCCTGTAAAGGAAAGCTGGTCAAATAGGGTGCAAAATTGAGCATAATTTTACAAGGGGGACTAATATGAGATCTGGATTTTAGGGAGTGGGCCGGTGTTCGATGCTGAATTGGAGACCGCCGCCGCGACGAAGTCCGCGGAAAAGTCCGATGACGGCCTTTATTGCGCGCGCTGCGGGCATCTGGTGACGCGCCGCCGTTGGGCATTGGCACCCGACGGCGGGCACGAACGAATCTGCGCGAATCCGGTGGGCCGCATGTTTACGGTCGTCTGTTTTCTGGAGGCGCCGGGAGCAACCGATCACGGCGCGCCGACCGAGGAATTCTCCTGGTTCACCGGCCATGCCTGGAACTTCGCCCATTGCCGGGGCTGTGCCGAGCATCTCGGCTGGCGTTATACAAGCGATCTTGACCCACCGATATTCTGGGGCCTCATCAAGGACCGTCTCAGCAGCTTGTCGAAATAGGAACCACCCATGTCCAAACCGCTTGTCGTCATCACCTACTGCACGCGCTGCCGCTGGCTGTTGCGGGCCGCGTGGATGGCACAGGAGCTGCTGACCACGTTCGAGGACGATCTGGCCGGCGTGACCCTGGTGCCCGACGACGTGGGCGGGCGGTTCTGTGTGCGCGTCGGCGATAGCGTCGTCTGGGACCGCAAGCGCGACGGCGGCTTCCCCGAGATCAAGGTCCTGAAGCAGCGGGTGCGTGACGTTGCCGTGCCGGACAAGGAACTGGGGCATTCCGAGGGCGGGTGACCTTGCCCCGTTCCCGCGGCGGGCGAAAAATGGCATAATCGGCCCATGGCAACGACGCTTGAAGGGATCCTGTTCGATCTTGAAGGCGTCCTCTACCAGGGAGGGACGCCCATCCCCGGTGCGGCCGAGACCCTAGCGTGGGCCCGGGATCGGGGCCTGAAAACCCGTTTTCTCACCAATACCACCTTGCGTCCGCGCGCCGCCGTGTGGCGGCGGCTGCGCGACATGGACCTGCCCGTGGATGCGGACGATATCGTCACCCCGGCCATGGCGGCGGTGTCGCTGTTGCGTGACCGCGGCCTGCGGCGGGTGCATCTGGCGGCGGAACCGTCCCTGGCCGAGGATTTCACCGGTTTTGATCTGGTCGACGTCGATCCCGACGCCGTCGTCATGGGCGATCTGGATGCCGGGTTCGATCGGGCCCGCCTGTCCGGCTTGGCGGGCATGCTGCTCGACGGGGCGGTGCTTGTGGCGCTGCATAAGAACCGCCTGTCGCGGCCGGGCGGTGATCTGATCATCGACCTGGGGGCCTATGTGGCGGCGCTGGAGTATGCCGCCGGGGTGGATGCCGTGATCATGGGCAAGCCGTCGGCGGATTTTTTCGCCCGCGTGCTGGACGACATGGGTATTTCCGCCGCCGCTGGCCTGATGATCGGGGACGACGCGGAATCGGACATTGCCGGTGCTCAGGCGGCGGGCCTCCGGGCGGTGCAGGTCATGACCGGAAAGTACGATCCGCGTACGGCGGACCGCGCCGTGCCGGATGCCATGATCGCCAGCGTCGCCGACCTGCCGGGCGCCATCGCCGCTTGGACCTAGGGGGCGTTTGTTGCTACCGTCCGGGCCGTTCGATGAAGAAGAAACCATGAAGGAGACGATCCATGGACCTGGTGATCCGCGGTGCTGATATCTATGACGGCCGGGGCGGCAGCCCGTACAAGGGCGACGTCGGTGTATCGGATGGGCGCATCGCTGCCGTAGGTGTGGTCGATGCCAAGGGGGCGGAGGAAATTGACGCCTCGGGCCTGGCCCTGATGCCGGGGATCATCGACAGCCATACCCATTTCGACGCGCAGATCACCTGGGATCCCTGGTGCACGCCGTCACCGGCCTTGGGCGTGACCAGTGTGCTGATCGGCAATTGCGGCTTCACCATCGCCCCCTGCAAGGCGCCCGACCGCGACCTGATCATGAAGAACCTGGTGCAGGTCGAGGGCATGTCGCTCGACGTGCTGCGCTCGGGCATCGCCTGGGATTTCGAGACCTTCCCTGAATATCTGGACATGCTGGAAGCCCGCGGCTCGGCCCTCAACGTCGGGGCCTTCCTGGGCCATTCGTCCCTGCGCACCTATGTCATGGGGGATGCCGCGACGGAACGCGCCGCCAACGACGACGAGATCAACACCATGGCGGACATCGTCCGCGCCGCCATGAAGGCGGGTGCCGTCGGCTTCGCGACCTCCACCGCGCCGCAGCACAACGGTTGGGGCGGCGTGCCCATGCCGTCGCGCCTGGCCGATGCCCGCGAACTGGAAACGCTTGTCACCGCCATGGGCGAGGACGGGCGGGGCGTGTTCATGCTGACCAAGGGCAACACCACCGACGTGCCTTATCTGGAAACCGTCGCCGCCAAGTCGGGCCGGCCGGTGATGATCGCGGCCCTGCTGCACAACCCGACCAACCCGGACGGCACCTTCAAGGACCTGGCCGCCGTCGCCGCCGCCCGCGCCAACGGGCGCGAATTGTGGGGCCAGGTGTCGTGCTGTCCGCTGTACATGGATTTCTCGCTCAAATCCGCCTATCCGCTGGAAGGGCTCGCGGCCTGGAAGCCGGCCATGGAGGCCTCGGGCGAGGCGCTCAAGGCCGTCTACGCCTCCGATGCCTTCCGCCAGGCCGTGAAGGATGAACTGTCCGGCCCGGCCGGCGTACGCCTGTTCAACGGCGAATGGGACAAGATCGAGGTCACGGAAACGGCGCGGCCGGAAAACCGGGCCTATGACCAGAAGAAGGTCGCGGGTCTGGCCGAAGCCGCCGGCAAGCATCCCTTGGACTGGATGCTCGACCTGGCGATTTCGGAAGACCTGGAAACGCTGTTCATGGCCGAATTGCTGAACACGGACGAGGACGCCGTGGGCCGCATGATGCAGGACCCCAACGCCTCGGTCGCCCTGTCCGACGCGGGGGCGCATCTGACGTTCTTCTGCGACGCCGGGTTCGGCCTGCACCTGATGGGGCATTGGAGCCGCGACCTGGGCAAGCTGACCCTGGAACAGGCGACCCATGAGCTGACCGCCAAGCCCGCCGCCATTTACCGCATCCCCGAACGGGGCGAGATCAAGCAAGGCTATCACGCCGACCTGCTGCTGTTCGATCCCAAGACCGTGGGCCGGGGGCCCAAGCGCCGGGTCCATGACCTGCCCGGGGGTGCCCCCCGCCTGACCACGGACGCCGTCGGTGTCGAAGGCGTGTGGGTCAACGGCGTGCGGGTGGCCGATGCCAAAGGCCCGGTCGGTGTGAAGGGCGACCCGTTGCCGGGCCGCGTCCTGCGCGCCTTCGGTAGCTGAGCAAATAGAGAGGACCGTAAACGATGACCGCATCCTGCATCGCCGTCATGGCGCCGGGCGACATGGGCCATGCCGTGGGCAAGGTCCTGGGCGATCACGGCCATGATGTCATTACCTGTCTGGCCGGGCGCAGCAAGCGCACGCGGGGCCTGGCGGCCAAGGGCAATTTCCGCGATGTGCCGGACCTGGAAACCCTGGTCACGCAGGCGGATATGATCCTGTCCATCCTGCCGCCGGCCCGGGCCATCAAACAGGCGAAAGACATGGCGGCGGCCATGAAGGCCCAGGACACGACGGCGGTCTATGTCGACTGCAACGCCGTGTCGCCGGGCACGGCGGCGGAAACGGCGGCGATCCTGGCAGGCGTGGGTGCTCCCTTCATCGACTGCGGCATCATCGGCCTGGCCCCGGGGCCGGGGCGGTCGACCAAGTTCTATGTCTCCGGCCCGGACACGGCGCCGATGACGGCGCTGGACGGGCAGGGCATCACGGTGATCGACCTGGGTGACGGGATCGGCCGGGCGTCGGGCCTGAAGATGGCCTATGCGGGGCTGACCAAGGGTACGAACGCGCTGTACACGGCGGTCCTGATGTTGGCCCAGCGCCTGGACCTGTTCGACGAGCTGATCGACGAGTTTGAAGACAGCCAGCAGGCAGCGCTCAAGAGCATGCGCGCCCGGGTGCAGCGCCTGCCCGCCGATGCCGGCCGCTGGGTCCGCGAGATGGAGGAAATCGCCGATACCTACCGCGAGGCGGGCCTGCCCGGCGGATTCCACGACGCGGCCGCCGACATCTTCCGCATCCTTGACGCCACACCCTTCGGCGAGGAGACGCGGGAGACCATCGATCCCGACCGCACCATGGAAGAATCAATTCCCGTCTACGTCGATCACATCAAGCCCAAGGCCTAGGGAGCCAACGATGACCGAGTCCGTGACCTTGAAACAGCTGAGCCTGGGCGAGGTCCATGACCTTGCCTTCAATTGCCTGATCGCCAACGGCTGCGACGATGCCAATGCCCAGGCCATCGCCGATAACCTGACGGCGGCGGAACGGGACCGGTCGGAATCCCACGGCCTATTCCGGCTGCCGGGCTATGTCGCGTCCCTGCAAAGCGGAAAGACCGACGGCAAGGCGCAGCCCCAGGTCGAGGACACGGCCCCCGGCGTGGTTCGGGTCGACGCCCTGGGCGGTTTTGCGCCCCTGGCGTTGGAGGTCGGGCGCAAGCCCCTGGTCACCAAGGCGCGCAGTCAGGGTATCGCTGCCCTGGCCCTGGTTGGCGTACACCATTTCGCGGCACTGTGGCCCGAGGTCGAGGCCCTGGCCCGCGACGGCCTGGTTGCTTTCGCCTGTACCTCGACCCTACCGTTCGCGGCCCCGGCGGGCGGTGCCAAGCCCCTGTTCGGGACCGATCCCGTGGCCTTCGCTTGGCCGCGCAAGGACGGCCCCCCCGTAGTGTTTGACATGGCGACCACGTCCATGGCGCGGGGCGAGGTGATGATCGCCGCCCGCGAAGGCCACGACGTGCCGCTCGGCGTCGGCCTGGACGCCGAGGGCCAGCCGACCCGCGACCCCAAGGCCATTTTGGAGGGCGGCGTGATGCTGCCCTTCGGCGGCTACAAGGGATCGGCCATTTCCATGATGGTGGAACTTCTGGCAGGGGCGCTGATCGGTGAGGTGTTTTCGTTTCAGGCGGGCGCGGCCGACAACCGCGACGGCGGGCCGACCCGGGGCGGGGAATTCATCCTGGCCATCGATCCGGCGCGCACGTCGGGCGGGGCCGATTGGCTCGGCCAGGGCGAGGCATTGTTTCAGCAGATGTTGGAGACGGGGGCGGCCCCCGGCGCCGTGCGTCTGCCGGGTGACCGGCGATACGCCAACCGCGAAAAAACACCCCGGGACGGCGTGGCCATCCCGGGGGCGCTTTACGACAAGATCGTTGAACTGACGGGTTAGCGCGTCAGTAAGGGCGGTCGCCGTTCACCGTCACGCGGTGCATTTCCCGGCGATAGCCGTGGTAATCGTTGAGCGCGTAGTGATGGGTGCAACGGTTGTCCCAGAACGCCATGGAGCCGACCTGCCAGCGGAACCGGCAGGTGAATTCCGGGCGCTTGATATGAGCCAGCAGGTAATCGAGGATCGGCCGGCTTTCCTCGGCGCTCATGCCGTCGAAGCGGACGGTGAAGGGCTCGTTCACGTAAAGGCACTTGCGGCCGGTTTCCGGATGGGTGCGGACCACGGGATGGATCGTTTCCTTGGCCTCCATCTGTCCGCCGCGCAGCTTGGTCGAACGGGTCGCGTTGCGTTCCGAATTGACCTGGGTCAGGAAGGCGTCGCTGTGCACGGCGTTCAGGGAAGACAGCATGCGGCGCATGCCGTCGGTCAGCATCTCATAGGCAAGATACAGGTTGGCGAACAGGGTGTCGCCGCCGAACGGCGGCACTTCGCGGGCGTAGAGGATCGATCCCATGGGCGGTTCGGGCAGGAAGGTCGCATCCGAATGCCAGGTGTCGCCGATGTTGTTGAGGGCGTCCGCTTCCTTGACCACCTGTAGGATTTCCGGATGACCGGGCAGGGGTTCATACACCGGATGGATGTTGAGGCTGCCGAAGCGCAGGCCGAAGGCCTTCTGCTGGTCCGGGGTCAGGTCCTGATCGCGGAAGAAGATGACGAGGTATTCGTTCAACGCCTTGCGGATTTCCGCCAGAACGTCATCCGAAACGTCCGTCGACAGGTCGACGCCGTCAATCTCGGCGCCCAATGCGCCGCAAATGGGCGTGACGCCGATGTGTCGATATCCTTCGGGGACTTTCGACAGCGTGGGCACGGGGTTCAGCATTTTAGGTCTCCTAGAGTTTTTCTGGTTGCGTCCGTCTGGACATGATCCAACGGGTTCCCAAGTGGCAAATGACGATGGCGATGCCGACCAGGTCTAACCCGTGATCGGGAACGACCAGGCAATAGGCGGCGAACAGGTAGAGGGCTCTTTCCACCATGGTGCGGGCCGGGTAGCCGCTGATCGCGACGCCGAACAGGATCGCGCCGACTGTGGCGGTCAGGATCGACAGGAGGATCGCATACCAGGCGAAATCGCTGCCGATGATCAGCAGGTCCGGGTTGAACACGAACACGAAGGGGATCACGAAGGCCAGGGCGGCATAGCGGATGGCCGCAAGGCCCGTGCCGGTGACCGAGCCTTCGGCAAGGGCCGCCGCCCCGAAACTCGCGACCATGACCGGTGGCGTGATCAGGGACAGCACGGCGAAGTACAGGATGAACATATGGGCGGCCAATACGGGCACGCCGAGTTCGATCAGTACCGGCCCGCCGATCGCGATGGTGATGATATAGGCGGCGACCGTCGGCATGCCCATGCCGAGTACGACGCAGGTCAGCATGACGAAGATCAGAGCCAGGAACATCTGGCCGTTGGTGATGTTGATCAGCTCGCTCGACAGGCGCAGCCCGAACCCGGTCATGTTCAATACGCCGACGACGATCCCGGCGGCGGCGCAGGCGATGGTCGCGACCACGGTCGTCTTGGCCGCGGTGTGCAGGCAGCCCAGAATTTCCGGCAGGGACAGGCGGGTTTCCGCCCGCAGGCTGGACACCACGATCGCCGTGGCGATCCCGACCAGGGCCGACATCATGGGTGAATAGCCGGCGACCAGGGTGACGATGGGCAGCACCATATGGGCGAGCTGCATGATCTCGCCCCGCTTGGGCATCATTTCGTCGGGCACGCCCTGCATGTTGTCGCGCCGTGCCGTCAGGTCGATGGCGACGAACAAGGACACATAGAACAGCAAGGCAGGCACGGCGGCGGCGACGATGATGTCGGCATAGGGAATGCCGGTGATGTCCGACATCACGAAGGCGACGGCACCCATGATCGGCGGGGTCAATTGTCCGCCCGAGGACGCGGCGGCTTCGATGCCGCCGGCGTCTTCCTTGCGGAAGCCGATGCGTTTCATCAGCGGGATGGTCACCGCCCCCGTCGCCATGACGTTGGCCAGGGCGCTGCCGGAAATGGTGCCGAACGAGGCGCTGGTGACGACGGCGACCTTGGCCGGCCCGCCGGGGGATTTGCCGGTGGCCTTCAGGCCGACCCGCTGGATCAGCATGCCGGTTTTACATTTTTCGATATAGGCGCCGAAGATGATGAACAAGAACACATAGGTCGCCATGGCGGCCACGGGGCTGCCGAAGATGCCGAAGGTCGTCATGTACAGACCCTGAAACACTTCGGGCGTGGGGATCGGGCGATGGCGGAAAATGGAAAAGCTGTCCCCGCCCCAGATGCCGTAGGCCAGGATGATGACGATCAGAATGGCGATCGGCAGACCGATGCAGCGCCGGGCCAGTTCAACCACCAGTGCTACCAGCGCGACGGCGGCAACGGTGTCCTGCGTCGTCGCTTCCGAATAGGCGAAGCGTTCTTCCAGCCCGGTCGGGTCCATGAGGATATGGACCAGGGACAGTGTCAGGGCGACGCCCAGCACGAAATCAATCGCCCAGGTCCAATCGGGCTTGGAGAAATCCCGTTTGCCGCCGCGAATGGCGAAGGAAAGCAGGCCGACAAGGCTGATCAGCAACAGGTGCAGCGGGCGCAGGACAAAGGTGTCATAGGCCCCGACGATGGGAACGTACAAATGGTACAGGCTGGCAAAGGTGCCGATTGCCACGGTCAGGATCGCGAGAACCTGCCACCACTTGCGGCCCGCGCCGGCAAAAAACTGGCGCGCGGCGGTGAATTCGTTGACCGGAGCGTTTGTCTTGATTGTTTGATCTTGCATCGGTTTTCGCATTTTCCTAACGCCCGCCGCCGCCCGTCGTGACGGGTCGGGGCGGAGGCGGGTGCAGGTTGACAGATAAGGACCGGACGGCTGCTTACTTCAGCAGGCCGATTTCCTTCCAATACTGGGCGGCACCCGGATGGAACGGGATGCGCACGCCCTTGACGGCGATCTCTTCACCGAATTCGCCGTAGGCCTTGTGCGCCTGGACCATCCGCTTGCGGTTTTCCCAGGTCGTCTTGACGATGTTGTAGGCCCATTCGTCGGGCATTTCGGCATAGGTCGTCACCTGGGTGACGGAACCGATGGTCGGAACGTCCTTGTCCTGACCCTTGAAGGTCCCGGCCGGAATGGTGACCTTTTCATAGTTGAAGGCCTTGCCCAGGGCGTCGGCGACGGCGTCGTCGACGGGCAGAAGATGGCCTTCGGACACGGACAGGATTTCATCGACCACCGGATGGGGGATGGAGCCGATGACGGTGGCGGACTGCACCACGTTGTCCTGGAACAGGGCGGACATTTCGCCGTAACCGGTGTTGACGATCTTCACGTCCTTGGCGACGCCCATCTGGTTGACGATGCGCTCGAAACTGGCCAGGCCCGTCATGCCGGCGCGGCCGGGGGCGGAACTTTTGCCGGCCAGGTCGGCATAGCTTTTGATGTCCGGCTTGGCGACCGTCGACAGGTAGGCGCCGTTGGTCGACATCAGGGCGCGCAGGTTCTTGACCGGCTTGCCTTCGAACTTGAGCATGCCCTTGTAGGCGGCGGTGACGTCCATGGCGAAGGCGAAGCCGACTTCAATCTTCTTGGCGCCGACGCCTTTCAGGTTGGAAATGCCGCCACCCGGGGTGACGGTGGTTGCAACGCCGGGCCAGATCTTCTTGCTCAGCTCCGCGATGGCGGCAGCGCCCAGATACCAGGCACCGCCCTGACCACCGCCGACCATGGTCAGGTATTCAGGCGTGGCCGCCGCCGCATGGGCCTTGCGGGCCAGGGCCGCGGGCAGAACCAGGGCCGAGCTCAAGGCCAGGCCGGTTCCCATTTTGATGAAATCTCGTCGTCCGAAGTCGCGCATGTGTCGTTTCCTCCTGGTGGTGGTTTTGTGGTTCGGGTTGGTTAGGTGGGCTGTACACCGCGATAGGGCCGGGGCGGCAATTGCCCGACCCAGTCGGCGGTTTGGAAATGCTGTGCCAGATCGGCAAGCCGGACCCCGAGGTCCGGCAGTGAGTCCTCGGTGATGCGCGATGACGGGCCGCCGCAGTTGAAGGCCGCCAGAACGTCGTTCGACAGCGTGACGGCGACGCCGACGGCGTTCACGTCGTCTTCCCAGATGCCGACGGCCGTGCAATAGCCTTTGTCCGCGTATTCCTTTTCGGCGGCGCGCAAGGTTCGTTCCACGTCCTTGAACCGGGACGGATCGTGGGTCTTGAACTGTTCCAGGATGGCGGCCTGTTCCGCCGTGCCGGCGGCCGCGAAATAGGCATGGCCCATGGACGTCGTTTCCATGGGGATGCGCGAGCCGATGTCGAGGGGCAGGGCCCGCACCGTGCGGTCGCGCGAGCGTTCGATCAGGATCATGGACAGCCCGTCACGGATGCCGAGCGACACCGTGCCCCGCGAATAGTCGGCCAGTTCCTGCATCATCGGCAACGCGACCAGGCGCTTGTCCATCGACGCCATGACCGGATAGCCCAGGGTCAACACCTTGGGGTGCAGGCTGTAGCGGCCGGAATCGGGACAGACGTATATGTAGCCGGTTTCGACCAGGGTATGGACCAGGCGGGCGATCGTCGATTTCGGCAGGCCCGTGGCCTTGGCTAGGTCGCCAAGGCTCATCCGGTTGTGTTCCGGAGAGAACGACGCCAGAACCCTAAGGCCCCGCGCCAGTCCGTTCACGAAGGCGCGGTCCTTGCCGGCGCCCGGGTCCGAGCTGTCGCTCACAGAAGTTTCCAATCCCCAAGGTGAGTTCGTTTGTCGAACTCTTGTTTGCATTCCGGGATTAAACTTCATATCAAATTGCAGTGTCAATATGCGGTACGCTATACCGCTATGCGGTACGATTATGGGAGAGCATCAATGAACGCGACGACAGTCGTCACCGGGGCGAACCGGGGCATCGGCCTGGCCACCGCCCAACTGCTGGCCGATCAGGGGCATGAGGTCGTGGGCACGGGCAGGACCGCGCCGGAAAACTTCCCTGGAACATTTTACGAAGTGGATTTCGCCGATTCCGCCAATCTGGCGGCCGTCGGCGCGGAAATCGCCGAGCGCCACGCCGTCACCGGTCTGGTCAACAACGCGGGCCTGTCCCAGGCGCGGTCCATCGAGACGGTGACCATGGAAGACATGGACGCCCACTATCAGGTCAACCTGCGGGCTCTGGTGCAACTCACGCAGATCATGCTGCCCCGTCTCAAGGCGGCCGAAGGCGGGGGACGGATCGTCAATATCGCTAGCCGCGTCGTCGTCGGCCGCGCCGTGCGCACGCCCTATGTGGCGACCAAGGCGGCGTTGGTCGGGCTGACGCGAAGCTGGGCCCTGGACTTGGCCCATGACGGCATCACCGTCAACTGCATCGCGCCCGGCCCCGTCGCAACCAAGTTGTTCAAGGGAAATCACCCGGACGGATCAAAGGAACTCGCGGATGTTCTCGCGTCCATACCGCTGGGCCGGGCCGGCGTGCCGGAAGAGATTGCGGGACCGATCGCGTTTTTGCTGTCGCCGGCGGCATCCTACATTACCGGGCAGACATTATATGTCTGCGGCGGCGGCAGCATCGGGCACGTCCCGGTCTAACCGACCGGAGGGCGTTTCGGTTTTACTGCGTGGGCTTGGTGGCGAGCGACGGGCTTTCATCGGCCAGGGTCGGGCCGTCGGCCGGCGCGCTGACGGCGCCGTTGGAAACCTCCCACTGGCGGTGCTGTTCGTACAGCGCCTTTTCGGTCGTGTAGGGGTCAAGCGAATTGGCGGTCGCCGCCTTGATCGCATCCTGGTTTTCCGAATAATTCACCGTGCCCTGGGCCGCCTTGCCGACGAGCGGCAAAGGATTGGCGATCGACGTCAGGATGTCGCCCGTGGCGTCGCGCAGGTTGCTGGGGCCCAGGATCGGCAGGACGATATGCGGGCCTGGCGCCATGCCGCCCGCACCGAAAGCCTGTCCCAAATCTTCGGGCCGCGACTGCAGGCCCATGTCCGTAGCCGGATCGCTCAGGCCGCCGACGCCGATGGTAGAATTGACCAGAAAGCGTTTGGTTGCGTTGCCGGCATTGTCCGTGTCGCCCTGTAGGAACGAGGACACGGCGGTGACCGGTTCCGCCAGGTTGCTGGCGGCGTTGGCAATGGCTTCCTGCATGCCATCCGGCGTTACCGCCTTGTAGCCCGAGATCAGGGGGTCAAGGATCAGGCCACGGAAGATGGAATTGAATTCCGAGGTCACGCGGTTGATGGATTCCAGCGGATCGTCGTCCTTGGCCTCGGCTTCGGGCGCGTGGAACTGCATCTTGATTTCTGCGGGCGGGGTATTGGCCTGCTCCTGGGCAGGTTCCGCAGCATGGGTCGTGCTCATGCCAACCAGAAATGCCACGGCCGCGACCGCGGGAAGGCGGATGAAGCCGTCAGAAAGGCGGATTTTGTCCATGTTCAGATCTCCAAACGGCGCGCCCCCACGCACCAGCGTCTAAGTCCCCGGATCCTCTTACATACAACTGTGCCACAGTCTTTCCTGGTCCGGAAAGTTAAATGTTAGATAAAGAGTGGATAACGAGCCGGCATTATTTGTCCGGCAGTTTGGCGCCGTAATTCGCCGCCGTCAGGCGAAGGCCCGCAGGGCCAGATAGGCCCCCAGCAGCAACAGGCCGCAGAAAAACACCCGGCGGAAGGTCTCGGCGGGAATGCGACGGCGGATCATTTGCCCGCCGGCCATTCCGACCGCCGCCGGGACCAGCGCCACGGCCGAGGTCAGGCCCAATTCCGTGGTCATGATACCGTGACCGGTCAGGCTGACGGCCTGGGCCGCCGTTGCGATGGTGAAGGCAATGCCCATGGCCTGGACCAGTTCATCACGGGTCAGGCCGAGTGCCTGAAGATAGAGCGCGCCCGGCATGGTGAACGAGGCGACGCTGCCGGTCGCCACGCCGGCCAGGAAGCCGATGATGGGGGCCAGCGGCTTTTCCCAGCGTCCGGGCGGCGGGATCTGCGGCGTCATCAGGGAATACAGCGAATAGACCGCCAGCAGAATTCCCAAAGAGCCCGACAGCAGATGGGCATCGACGATCACCAGCAAAGACGCACCAAACCAGGTGCCGACGCAGGCCGCCGCCAACAGCGGCCACAAGCGGCGAATCAGGACGGTGAAATTGCCGCCCACGGCCCCTTGCCAGATATTGGTCACCAGGGCCGGAACGACGACCAACTGCACCGCTTCGTGCAGACCGATGACGGCGGTCATCAACCCCATGGCGACGGTCGGCAGGCCGACGCCGACGACACCCTTCACGCCGCCTGCAATCAGGAAAATGACACCGACAAGAACGAGAATCTGGGGTTCTGGCATGGCGGCGTGCGGGATCCTGGGGAGGCCGATGGTGGGATGTTCTGCGGGACGGCACTGATAGCATAGTATCCCATGGCGTCCGGTTGAAAACGTTTCGGCGGATGTCGAAACGTCCCGCAATGAAGCCGTGAGCCGAGAATGTCGCTGCCGGTTGTTTTGCGGGGCCGGACGGGGGTATTGTCCCGGCCTCTGCCATCGCAAACCTTTTGATATTGAAAAGTGAACGCCCGTCCGTGATCAAGCGACTCTGGAATATGTTCTATGGCCCCGAGGCCGAGGCCAAGCGCCTTAACCGCGACGTGGCCTATATCGTGCACGCCCTGAACGAGGAGCATTACGGCCCCATCGCCAAGGATGTCGCCGCCGACCTGCGCAAGGACATCGACTACACGATCGAGACCTTCATCCAAAAGGATGAGACCTATGGCTTCAAGCGGGGCCTCGACAACCTGAGCCGCATGCACAACGAAGCCCGCAAGCGCCGCGACCAGCGCGCCCTGACGTCCCTGACCCTGGCCATCATTTACATGCGGGCGGGTAAGGTCGGCGATCCGGCCAAGCCGGCGATCGCGGCGATCGAGGCCTTTGTCGAGGAATGGTCACCCGTGACCGAAGAGAACAGCGGCACCCTTCCACCATCCCCGAATTGACGGTTCCGGCACGGTAAGCAAAGCCTTGCCCGTGACCGGCGTTCGCTTATGCTGGCGCGCAATGATCAAATACCGATGACGGAGGAGGACCCCCGATGATCGATCTATATACCTGGGCCACGCCCAACGGGCGCAAGGCGTCCATCATGCTGGAAGAAGTCGGCCTGGAATACACCACCCACCAGGTCAACATCTCCAAGGGCGAACAGCACGCCCCCGAATTCCTGAAGATTTCACCGAACAACCGCATTCCGGCGATCGTCGACCCCGACGGCCCCGACGGCAAGCCGATCTCGGTGTTCGAGACAGGGGCCATCCTGATTTATCTGGCGGAAAAGACCGGTAGCGAACTGTTGCCGCGCGCGGGCCGCGAGCGCGTTGCCACCTTCGAATGGCTGATGTGGCAGATGGGCGGCGTCGGACCGATGTTCGGCCAAGCCCACCACTTCCTGTTCAATCCCTCGGAAGTCGTGCCCTACGGCCAGAAGCGTTACCACGACGAGACCAAACGCCTGTACATGGTGATGAACGACCGCCGCCTGAACGAAACCGAATACCTGGCCGGCGATTTCTATTCCATCGCCGACATCGCAGTGTATCCCTGGGTGTCGCGCCACGAACGCCATCAGGTCGACCTCAACGAATTCCCCAACGTGAAGCGCTGGTTTGATACAATCTCGGGGCGCGAGGCAGTTCAGAAGGGCATGGCGGTGCCGTTCGCGAACTGACGGCGCCTTCGGCGATAGACGGGAGCGGGCGGCGGCCATGGCGTTCAAGACGAAAAAATCGGTGCAACGGGTCATCGCGGCGCTCAAGGCCGCGGGCCTGGGCGACCGGGTAGTTGAACTGACTGCAACGGCCAAGACGGCCGAGGACGCGGCCCGCGCCGTCGATGCCAAGTTGGGCCAGATCGTCAAGTCGCTGACCTTCCGCATCGGCGATCAGCCGGTGTTGGCGCTGATCGCCGGCGACCATACCTGCAATTCGGCGGCGTTGCCCCGTGTTCTCAACCTGGAAGGCAAGGTCACGAAGCCACAGGCCCAGCGGGTCAAGGACGTCACCGGGTTCACCATTGGTGGCGTGTCGCCGGTGGGCCTGGTCAACGACATACCCATCGCCATCGACGCCAGCCTGCGCCGTTTCGACCAGTTGTTCGCCGCCGCCGGGCATCCCCATTGTCTGTTCCCCGTCAGTTTCGACGAATTGAAACGCCTGACCGGCGGGATCGTGTCCTATAACATCGCGGAAGCCATCGACCCCGACGCGGTCGAAATGCCGCGCTTCCAGCGCAGCCGGACATTCTTGAAGGCTGAATAATATTACCTGCGACGAAATATATAGTACGCAAATTTCATAATTAGTAATTCCTCATTTAAATTAAAAACCAATACTTGTGGACAGGTGTTCGCCGTCAACAATTCACCCTAATCTCCGCGCTGCTCGCGCATAGCGAGCCCGTTGCGTGGCTTCGCCCGGAATTGGGGGGAGGAGACTGCGGACGGCTTCAAAACAACAATCCGAGATGGGGCGGCTGTTTCCGGCTGACAGCCCGTGACGTCTACGGACGATCGAGAATTACGGTGAAATCATGAAATTCAAGCTCTCCCTGTTCAACGTCTTTTTGCTGCTTGCCCTGATCGCCTTGATCGGGGTCGCCACGCTGTCGGGCATCAGCGCCACGACCATGCGCGACACCATGCTGAGCGACCGGCAGGACAAGGTTAAGCAGATCGTTCTGGGTGTTAACACCATTGTCCGACACGAGCTGGCCAAACAGAAAAATAACGAACAAACGCCGGAAGCCACTCGGGAGCGTATCTTGAGCGCGATCCAAAGCGTCCGTTTCGACGGCGACAACTACATCTTCGCCATCACCTACGATTTCTGCACTTTGGCCCACGTCGATCCGACGAAGATGGGTAAATGCAAGAAGCTGCCGCGCCGCGAAGTCTTCAACGAGCTTGCCAAGAACGGCGGCGGGTTCAGCCGCTATAAGGGTCCGAAACCGGGCTTCCAGGGCGACACCTTCGACAAGGTGTCCTACATCCATCCCGTGCCCGAGATGAACATGTACATCGGTACCGGCGCCTATTTCGATGATATCGATGAGGTTTACAACCGGCGCCTTGTGCAACTTGGCGGGATCGGCTTGGCGATCATCACGGTGATCGTCGGGTTCGGCTTTCTGGTCGGTCGCAACGTGTCGAAGTCACTCAGCACGCTGTCATCGCGCATGAACGAGCTTGCCCAGGGCAAGCTGGATGTCGGGCTCGATCTCACAAGCTTCGTAAAGGAAGTCGACGGGATGATCGGCTCCGTGAAAATTTTCCGGACGGAGCTTGAACGCAACAAGAAGCTCGAGGAAGAAAAGGTCGTGCTTGAGAAAAAGGCCGAGGAGGAGCGCCGCAAAGCGACCCTGCGGCTGGCCGACGAGTTCGACGCCTCGGTCGGTGAGATCGTCAAGGCGGTCGGCAATTCGGCCGGCGAAATGGACACCACCGCGACCCAGATGAGCACCGCCGCCAACCAGGCGACGGAACAGGCGATCGGCGTTGCGGCGGCGGCCGAACAGGCCAGCCGCAACACGGCCTCGGTTGCCTCGGCGACGGAGGAACTGTCGTCCTCCATCGAGGAAATCGCCCGCCAGGTCCAGAAGGCGTCGGAAGTCGCCAACCAGGCGGTCAACGAATCCAAGATGGCCAACGAAAAGGTCAGCGGGCTGGCCGATGCGGTCGGCAAGGTCGGTCAGGTCGTGACCCTGATCACCGACATCGCCGAGCAGACCAACCTGTTGGCCCTCAACGCCACCATCGAGGCGGCCCGCGCCGGCGACGCCGGCAAGGGCTTTGCCGTGGTCGCCAGCGAGGTCAAGAACCTGGCCAGCCAGACGGCCAAGGCGACCGAGGAAATCTCGCAGCAGATCGCGGGCATCCAGCAGGCGACCAATTCGTCCGTCGGCGCCATCGGCAACATCGGTGCGACCATCGACGAGATCAACACGATCTCGGCGACCATTGCCGCCGCCATCGAGGAACAGGGCGTCGCGACCCAGGAAATCTCGCGCAGCGTGCACGAAGCCTCGGCCGGAACGGACCAGGTCACGCAGAACATCGCCAACGTGCGGAAGTCTTCGGAAGAAACCGGGCAGTCGGCGGATCAGGTCAAAACCGCGGCCAATGGGCTTTCGGAACTGGCCGCGACCCTACAGTCCCAGGTCGAGCGTTTCCTGGCGGGGGTTCGCGCTTAAGGCCTTCGACAGCCTCCTTGTCCGTGATCCTGCCCCGCGGCGACCGTAACGTCGCTGCGGGGCCGTTCCGGCAATCGGCAGAATTCCGAACAGGCTAGTTGAAAGCGGGCGGCGGCTTCGTTATGACTGCGGTTCCGCAGGTGCCCGGATGTCTCGTTTCCGGTGCCATGCGGACTTGGGGACAGGTGCGCGAGTGGCTGAAGCGGGCTCCCTGCTAAGGAGTTAGGCCCCCATAAGGGCCTCGAGGGTTCGAATCCCTCCCTGTCCGCCAATTTCTTATAAACCAACATCAGCAGACGTAAAATTAAAGCCCGGGAAACCGGGCTATTTTACTGCATATGTGTAAGCCGTCGTTAACTGGCATCAACGGAAATTAAGCCGTATAATGTGGGTAGGAATGTCGGTACAGAGGAATCGTGCCCCATGGGCCGTACCATCAACCGCCTCACCGCCCTGGACGTGAAGCGCCTGAACCGCCGGGGTCTGCACGCTGACGGCGGCGGTCTCTACCTGCAGGTCAGCAACTTCGACACCAAGGCATGGATTTTTCGGTTCACCCTTCGGGGTAAGGCAAGGACCATGGGCCTGGGCCCGATCCACACTGTAAGCCTCGCAGAGGCCCGCCAGAAGGCCGAGGAATGCCGGAAGCTGCTTAGGGATGGAATAGACCCCATCGAGCAGAGGAAGGCCGAGAGGGCGCGCAGCGGCCTGGAAACCGCCAAGTTGATGACCTTCCGGGACTGCGCCAAGGGATATCTCCGCTCCCACGGCGCCGCATGGTCGAACGTGAAGCATTCCAGCCAATGGCGAAACACGCTCTCAACCTATGTCTATCCCGTTTTCGGGGAACTGTCGGTGCGGGAGATCGACGCCGCCTTGGTCATGAAGGTTCTGGAGCCAATCTGGACCGCGAAGCCGGAAACGGCCGGCAGGGTCCGGGGACGAATCGAAGCCATACTCGATTGGGCCAAGGCCCGCGGCTACCGGGATGGTGAAAACCCCGCCCGGTGGCGCGGACACCTGGACAAGCTGCTACCGGCCAAAACAAAGGTCCGGAAGGTCCGCCACCATGCGGCGCTACCCTACATGGAAATCGGCGCCTTCATGGGGGCACTGCGCCAGCGTGACGCCATCGCCGCCCGGGGGCTTGAGTTCCTGATCCTCACGGCCGCCCGCACGGGCGAGGTCATCGGCGCGAAGTGGCCGGAGGTCGATTTCAAGTCAAAGGTTTGGACCGTGCCGGCCGATCGCATGAAGGCGGGCCGGGAACACCGGGTGCCCTTGTCGGCACCCGCCGTCACGGTCTTGGAGACCATGGCGAATCTTCGGCAGTCCGATTTCGTCTTTCCCGGCGCCCGGGACAGGGAACCCCTGTCGAACATGTCCTTTCTGCAACTCTTGAAGCGCATGGATCATGGCAGCATGACGGCCCATGGCTTCCGGTCAACCTTTCGGGACTGGGTTTCCGAGCGGACCAATTATCCCCGCGAGGTCGCGGAAATGGCCTTGGCCCACAAGATAAGCGACGGGGTCGAGGCGGCCTACCGCCGTGGGGATCTGTTCGAAAAGCGCCGGCGTCTGATGAACGATTGGGCGCAGTGGTGTGCAATGCCGGCGGCGAAGGCCGGTGAGGTCGTGTCAATTCGTTGAGGTGATTGAAGAGAGAGACTCCGCTTGCCCGGCCGATGCAGACGGAGATATGTTCTCTAAATGTTCGCATCCACCAACCATCCCCGAATTTTCACCCCAAAGGCCGGCCGGCGCCTGGCTTTGCCGCTGGTCGCCTCCCGGGTTCCCGCCGGATTTCCCAGCCCGGCGGAGGATTTCACGGACGGCACGCTTGATCTTAACGACCTGATCGAACACCCTGCCGCCACCTTCATCGTCCGGGTTTCCGGATCATCCATGACCGGCGCCGGGATTTTCGATGGCGATCTCCTGATCGTGGACCGCAGCATTACGCCGCGGTCGGGTCAGATCGTCGTCGCCGTTCTGGCCGGCGACATGACCGTGAAGCGGCTAAGGCGGCGCAACGGGCGGTGGTGGTTGATTCCCGAGGTCCAGGGCCATGACATGCTCCCTGATGGCTTCGCTGCCGTGGAGATGGGCGAGGACTCGGAAATCTGGGGCGTTGTCAAGAACGTGGTCCGGTGTCTGACGTGACCCGCGTCTTTGCCCTGGCCGACGCGAATAATTTCTACGCCTCGTGTGAACGTGTGTTCCAACCGGAACTGCGTGGGAAGCCCACGGTGGTCCTGTCCAACAACGACGGCTGCGTGATCGCCCGTTCGCCGGAGGCCAAGGCGCTCGGAATCGCCATGGGGGCGCCCTTCTTCAAGCTTCGGGAGCAGCCCGGATGCAGGGACGTGCGAGTGCGCTCCGCCAATTTCACCCTCTACGGCGACATGAGCCGCCGCTTTATGGACATCATTGCCGCCAACGTCCCTGACTTGGAAATCTACAGCATCGACGAATGCTTCATCGACTACACCGGAACGTATCAGGCAGCGGACCATGCGCGAACGCTTCGGGCCATGATCCTGCAATGGACCGGCCTCCATGTGAGCATCGGCCTAGGTGCGACCAAGACCCTTGCCAAGGTCGCCAACCGCCGGGCCAAGACGGCACCGGATGGGGTTTTCGATTTGATGGCTCCGAACACACGGGAAAACGTGCTCAGGGAAACCGATGTGGGCGACGTCTGGGGCATCGGGCGGCAATGGTCGAACCGTCTTCGTCTCCACGGCATCGAGAGTGCCTTTGACCTAGCCCAGGTGGACCGGCAATGGGCGCGCGACGTCATGGGCGTCACCGGGCTGCGCACGGTTGATGAATTGAACGGCCTGTCCGCGGTGGATCTGGAACACGCAGTGCCCGACAAGCAGACCTTGTGCGTTTCCCGCAGTTTCGGGACCACCGTGCGGGATCGCGCGGGGCTCGCGTCTCGCCTGCATCACTTCGCGGCCAGGGCGGCGGAAAAACTGCGTCAGGGAGGATTGGTGGCGGGTGCCGTCAACGTGTATGTCCGAGGCAACCCTTTCCGGCCCGACCTTCCTCAGTACACGAACAGCATCACCATCGGCCTGATCCCGTCGACCTCCGACACCGGGGATATTGTGCGCGCAACATTGCGTGGGCTGGATCGGATTTACCGGCCGGGCATCCCCTACAAGAAGGCGGGCGTCTTGCTGCTGGACCTGTGCAACTGCCGCCAGGTATCGGCGGACCTGTTCAGCACACCGGACCCCCGCCGCGCCCGGCTGATGAAGGCGATGGACGCGTTGAACGCCCGGCACGGCGCCGGCACCCTCTGTTACGGTGAAATCCCACAGTCGCGCACCTGGTACATGCGCCAACAGCATCGATCGCGAAGGTTCACGACTCATTGGGCAGAGGTGCCGGTGGTGACCTGAACATCAGCCGGCGGGCCATGGTGGCGACGAAGATTGAACAGTTCCGGCACGGCGGGGACAGGAAGTCCGATCAAGATGCAAATTTGCAGGTTGACCGCGCGGCAGCAGTCCAGCAAATAATTCGGCAAATTTGCCGAATAACGCTGCTGCAGACCGTCGTCCAGCGGCTGATCGAAGTGAATGACGGACCTGGAGAGACCGATGTCCGCCCTGATCGCCAATACACCCTGCAGGATATTGTCACTGAGGGCTATGTTCGATTGTCGGTACGGACTCTTCGGAGCGTTGTTCAGTCAATGGGCTTTGCGCCAGCTTCGTCCTCCGGGAAGTACCTGTTTTCCACCGACCAGGTTCGGGAGATACAGGAGCATGTCGGCGCCAGTAAACGGCAGGATCGAGCATTGACCTCCCCACCCCGAGAGACTGCCCGCGAAGTGATCGCGCGTCGACGGCGTGAGGCCGCGGAAAAGAAAAATCGCGGCTAGATGTATGGCGAGCGACGATCAGGGTGAGGTCGTCTATTCCCTGACCTTCGATCATTTCATCGGGAGAATTGCCCGGTAGGCACGCCAGAGTGGCAGAGATCGAACGCCAGTACTTTCTCCAAGAGATCATCGACTTCGGCTATATCCGCCTGAGCGAGCGGAAGCTGCGGGCCATCGTTCAGGAGATGGGCTTTCAGCCGTCCCCGACCGTCGGCAAGTACTGCTTCACCGCAAGCCAGGTCCGGGAGATTCAGGAGTACGTCGACGGCGCGAAGCGGCAGACAGGCGAACAAACTGCCAAAATTCTGGGGCTTCTAACTGCGCCCGGGTAACGGTGGCAAGGGCGCGCCATGTGACTTGGTTGCCAAAAAATTTAGCCTCAGTAGAGGGTGTTTAAAAGACACCCTGCGCCAAAAGAACGGTATCCGGTGGGTCAGGTGGCGGTTCGAGTCCGACGGGTGTCGCCTTAAGCATATGCGCGAATCGGATGAGAGACCGCGTAATCAAACCGGTCTTTAATCATTGCATTGATCTGACGCGTTGAGTCAGTCACACGCAAATGGGTCCGGATAAACCCAATGGAATACCGGTTGAGTAGGTCGACGAAAGCGCCTTTCACAAACGATGACGGAACCGCGTTCACGCCAGCGAACGAAACCGTCGCATCCCCACCCTGGCTTAAGATATTGACGATGCACGATTGTACGCGGACACCATCTTCGTAGGTCACGCATTGGTCGACGATATCAAGAACGTAGATCACCATTCCAGATCCTCACGTGTATCTTCGACGCGTTCTATCGTATCTGTTCGCAGTTCAATGTCAATCAGGGTGCCGGGATAGAACCCCGAGAATGCATCTGAAGTCTTAATAACCCCTTGATAATTGGGGCGGCAGAGAAGGCGGCCGTGGCTTGAACGGATAGTCAAATTTCCTCGATTCCTCCCGACCACATTCCGGATCAGGATGTCGAGGCCAGCGCCCATGTTCCTAGCAGAGCCTTGCGAAGTTACGCCCTCTTTGCTCGCTTCCAGAATCGCTGCTCCATCGTCTGCGTAGGAACCGATTCGTGCCATTGCTGCCGGAATTCCAATTCCAAAATCAGCAACTGCGAAAGAGATAATGTTCTTGTGGGGGAAGTGCTGACCATACACGCATCCGATTTGCTGCGTTGAATGATCGAGGATGTTGTTAAAGATTTCCTGGATCGAAGTTTGTATATCGGCCAAAGACGCTCTGTTCATATTCAGGCGCCCCATCATCCATGGGAGCAACTCCAAATCCAAAAATGCATGACTTTCACTATGGCGGACCCGTTTTAGCGGTACCGTCGTATTGCGAACCTGAGAGCGAGAAATTATTCGCGCACCCAAGTAGATTTCAAAAAAGCCCGAGTCATCCAAGTATCGGCAAACTTCAGTTATCGGCAGGAAGTCTTGGAACTGACACTCAACACCTTGCGACATTAGCCATTCAATCAGGTTGCTGAAGCAGGTCACCCCGGTAGGCGTGATCCACTCCAGTTCACCGAAATCGAAAACTACCTCGTTGGCCTTGGGGCGGCGTTGTTCGTCGAGCAAGGCGTCAATGACCCCAAGCGCTGTCGTCGCATTAAATCTGGAGGGGAGGACAACTTCGAACTTTTTCACTCCCCCGGCTCCCTCAGCCTGACCCCGGGCCCCTGGCCGTTGGACTCGATGAACACGACCCCGGCGGCCTCTAGGGCGGTCTTGATGCTGTCAATTGTTGACGAGTAGGGGCGCGAATTCGCCGCCTCAAAATTCGCCAGCGGCGCCCGTGAAACACCTGACATTTCGCATAGTTGTTCTTGCGACAATCCCAGGAGCGCGCGCGCGGCGCGACACTGTTGAGGCGTTATTGCACTCTTTCTCATCCGCGCAACTCCATACAAATTGAATTGACTTCTCTGATATAAAGACGATACATTTTGTATTGAGTTAATGCAATCGGAAACCGGAGAGGGCTGCAACCCTCTCCGGCTCCTTCGCCCCAAACCTTTCATGGAGGTTCAAGACGATGCCCAATCCTATCATCCGCTCCCGAACAACCGGAAGCCTGGCGGCGGCCCTTGTCGTCACCTGCGCCCTGACCGCGCCGGCCTTGGCCGATGAAGTCAGGCCGGAACTCGATACTCCCTCGCAAATCGCGGCCCTGGTCCTGGCCTTGGCCGACACGCACCGCCAGCCGTTGCACATTTTCGGCCTGACGGCGGAGCGAACCTCGCAGGCTGAGGCCGTCTTGCAGGGGCGCTCCTTCGAGGCCGACTGCCGGACCCTTTCCCTGACTGCCGTCGACCTGCTTCGGCGGGCCGGATACAAGGCGCGGACGGTCAGTGTTCAGTTGCCGCCCACGGCATCCTGCGCCCGGCTTTACATCAACGGCGAAATTGTCTGTTCCCGGGGCCACATGATCGCCGCCTATCGGGACGGTGACCGGGAAATGGCCATCGACGGGCGCCAGACCAAGCCGGTGCCTCTGACCGAGTTGCTGCAGAACAGCCGCTACACGGTCAACGTCGGCAAGGGAGGGCGGTAAGATGGCGGCCACCCAGCGCGACGACATCGGAAGCGCCCACCTGCTGTCGGAAATCCTCGAACACGGCGACGTGATCCATACCCACGTCGGCGCGATCCTGATCCTGCCGCTCGATCCCACGCTGTGGGCCCGGCTGGCGACCCTGGCGCACGACGACCGGGAGCCGGACGATCCTCTGGAGGACGACGACCCGGCCGAGGACGACTGCACATACAATCTGGTCGCGGAGGCATGACGATGGGAACCCGGAAACGCATCGCCATCGAGCAAGACCCGGCAGTCGAACTTACCCGGCGCCTGCAGGAGCTCTGGGATGAGTACGACCGCCTCCTGGAGGCCGACAAGCCCGACGCGGCCCTTGATCGGGTCGTCATCAACGAAAGGTACGCGGTCGAGGACCGGCTTGCCGTCACCCAGGCAACCGGCCTTGACGGAGCCCTGGCGCAGCTGGTCCTAGCGCATTCCTTCGCGGAGGAAGTCGCATTGACTCTGGAATGGTGCGACGAGGCGGAGGAACGGCGGATCAAGGAGAACGTCGGCCGCCTGATCCGTTCGGCCGTGCACGTCCTGGTGCGAAAGGGCGGGAACCTTGGGGCCGTTCCCAGGGCCTATGTCGGCCCGCAGCTGATGGACGGAACATCGTAAGCGGCCCGCCGTTGGGCTTGAGCCTTGGCCCCGCTTCGGCGGGGCCTCTTTTTATGCGCCGCTACCGCTGGTTTGATCGTTCTGGTAGAGTATTCCGAGGGAGGGTTAATGCCATGAGGTTTTCTCGCCTTATCCTGATGCTGGCCTGTCTGACGGTCACGGGCTGCGCGAGTACCGGCGCGACAATCCAATCCATGCCATCGACACCGCCGGCTCCCGGCAAGGCCCGCATCGTCGTGGAGCGCGCATCAGATTTCATGTACCTCGCCCTTTCGGCGCGGGTTTATGTCAATGGCCAGCAAATTGCGACACTCTATCGAGGCGATGCGGCCATGACCGAAGTCGACCCCGGCCAAGTGACGGTCACGGCCGATACTCTGACCGCGCCCGGCAGATTCAGCGTGTCGATGAACGCTGCGCCGGATGCCGAGTACAGATTCGAAATCTCCCCCCGGGGCGACAGCTTCGCCCCAGGTGCCGCGTTCGGCCTGCTTGGCCTCGCTGCTGATGCCTCAATCAATGAGCAAAGTGGACTGTTCCAGGTCCGTGATACCGGCGCCAAATCCTTTGGGTCAGCGATATCGGTTGCTCCAACGTCGGCGCCGGTGACTGGCGCTACGCCTACTGACCGGAAAGCCGATGGCGTTATCACCGCGCCAAGTACGTCGTCATCCTCGGCGAAGAACCGATTAAGTCAGCTGAAGAAACTGTTCGAAGCCGGGCTGATAACGCAACAGGACTACGAGCGAAAGAAGGCAGATATCCTGAAATCGCTATAGCCGGGGTGCCTCTACCTTCCTCACCTCGACTGGGTTCCCGGATTGCTTTTCGAGAGTGCGGTCAGGAACGGTTCGGCGAGCGCGGCGATACTATCGAACGCCTCCGCCGGCTGGCCTTCGGAAACCCAATGCTCGACGTCGTTCATCATGGACAGGTGGACAGGATGGGGGTTCGCCTCCGCCTTCCTGATGGCGCTTTCCAGCCGCCTTGCCGCCGCCATGACCCCGCCGTCGTTGCCAGGGAGGGCGAGCGCCCTTTTCAAAAGCCGGGTCCGGGCTTCGTTCTTCATCCTCCGGGCCTCGCTGTGCTTGGCATGGTCGTCGAGGATGTCCTTGGCGCCCTTGGCCCGGGCCAGTTCCTCGATCCTCCGCCAGGTCCCGGTTTCCCAGCCGATGGCGCGATCCAGTCTTTCCTCGCGGGTTTCAGTGCATTTGCCGCAGCATCCGGTTGCCACTTGGCTGCACCCCTGCGCCTTGCGGAACGCCCGCGTTTCTTCGGACAATTCGGTATGGCTGAGGGCCGGTCCCGCGATGGCAAGGGCAAGGGCTTCGGTCGCCCGGCCGAGTTCCAGTTCCGCCTCGAACCAGGGCTCATTCTCCGCGTCGCGATTAATGTGGCTGGCCTGCTCAAGGCGCTCGATGCGCCGGCGCAGAGTGACGACGTTGTCCCTCATGGGGGGTGCTCCTTTCCAGTTGCGCGATCCGCTCTTCCAGGGCGGCCAGGTCGGAAGCCCGGCGCCGGGATTCCAGGATGCCGGCGACAGCCGTTGCTTCGTCCGTCGTGAGTTCCCCCGCCGCCATGGCGCGCAGAATGGCGTCAAACGCGCTGACCGTGTCGGCTCCCGTATCCAAGTTCGGCAGGTGAAAACGTACGGGCCGTGCCCTGCGCGGCGGGCAAATGCGCTCAAGGCATAGCCGCAGGGCCGTCATATCGCCTTCCAGGGCCTTGTCGATGGCCTTTTGGGTCAACGTTTCGGCCTGGCCGTCCAGCAGGGCTTCCACCGCCATTGTGGCCTTGTTCCGGGCACCCTTGGGCCTGCCGTCCGGATTACCGGATTGACCCGGCTCGAACGGTTTCCCTCGACGCTGCTTTTTTGCTGTTTTTTCAGCGCCCACGGCTTACCCCCTCGACTTCCTTCATGACCTTCTTGGCGAAGGCGTTCCGCTCCGCCGTCAGGTCGTCTTGCAGCCGGCGCTTCAAGGCCCCGATATCGTCCCAGGCTGGAGACGACCGCAGTTCGTTCAGCATCGCCGGCTTCTTTGTGATCCTGGCCCGCTCTTGGATAAGATGGCGGATTTCCGGGAGTTTCGTGGCCCGCTGGGCTTGAGCCATTTCGCGGCGGATCGCTCTGAGCGTCTTTTGTGCATTCGACATTTGCGAGTAAGCCAGGTTCTCGGCCTTGTGCTCGATCTCGTCCGCCAGTTCCGGCCGGTTGATCCGGTCCAGGTGGCGGAGCGTCCGCCGGGCTTCAGTGGCGGCCGTGATGGCGTCGTACATCGCCGTCACATGCTTCGTGTTCCGCGCGGGTTCCTGGGAATAGAACCGGCGGACCACGGGGTACTGATCGGCGCGCAAGTCCGGCATGTCGTCAAAAAGTGCGGCGTCGGCCAGCGTGAGGCCGTACATGGCCCAGGTGTTCAGGTATCCGCGCAACAGGGCCTCTGCCCGCGCCGGGCTGATCTGGAGCGCCCTGGGGAAGTCCCTTGTGGCTTCTCCGAGGGCCTGCATGGTGCGGGACGTGTAGGGGCCCGAGCGCGCCCAGGGGGCCAGGTTCTTCATGCTCTCCGTCTCGATGGGCCGGTCCAGGAACCTGATCCGGTTCATGGCCTGCTCGGCCAGCGGCGCCACGGCCTGGGGCAGGTACTCGAGTTTGAACAAATCGCGGAAGACCCGGAGGGTGTGCTGCTGGGCCTCCAGGGGCTGGTCGTTCAGGATGCCCTCGAGCTGGCGTTCGGCGATGGACGCGGCGGCGCCCATTTCCCAAATTTTCGGGTAGCGGAAGTGGTGGTGCTCGCCGTCTTCCTTTGGCACGAAGAAGTGCCAGTTCGAATCCTTGTCCCAATCCTCCAGGTCCTGGTAGGCGGGGATATCCCGATTCCAGGCGTACAAGCCGGCGCTCACCGCCGCCAGCAGGGCCGCCTTGCCGGCGATGGCCGTCCGGTTGGGATCGTGCGCCAAGCCGCGGTAGAGCCGGTCCATGCCGTTCACCCCGGCCTTGAGGAAAATCACCGTGTCGTACATGAAGTTCAGGGCTTCCGAATCCCCGCGCATCGCGAAGTCGGTCGAGACCTCGCGGGCGCTATAGGCGGCGTGCCGGGGGTGCTCACCCTTTTTCATGGCCTGGCTGAATTCTCCAAGCCGGGTCGACATTTCGAAGGCGTCGCCGAGGCGTTCCAGGAAGTACAGCATCTTGGCCGGTGCATCGATCACGGTTCGGGGGTCGATGCCCTTGGCTGTGTAGAAGCGCTCGATATGCGTTCGAAACGCGCCCTCGTCCAAATAGTAGGAACTGAACCCGCCGCCGTTGGCCACGAAGGCTTTGTAATTCGGGTCTTCCATCGCCCGGGACATCAGGCCCCTGGCGCTGTCGATCAAAGGCTTGAACCCGTGGCGGGACATGATGGCGCCCATCAGCGTATCCCGGGCGAAGTTGGCGGCCATGAAGTCGGCGGTCAGGGTGATCGAGGTCTGGCCCACGCGCTTAGGAACCGAGAGAAGGCGGGTGATGAAGTTCCGGGCCGGGCGGTTCAGGGCCGTGAGGGAGCGGAACAGGATCGGATCAGCGACCTCGTAAAACTCGGGCTTTCCGGCCCGCATGACGGCAACGACGTTATCCCCGAAGGGGGCCTGGTTGCGCTGCAGGAAGGTCGCGAAGGGCGCCATGTCGTCGAAGGCACGTTCAAGGTGGCGCTGCGTTTCGACCGGCAGGGCGCGGATGTCCTTCACCCCCATGGCCTTGAGGAACTCGCGCTTCACGTCGTCGACATGGACCTTCACCCGGGCGTCGTCGGCCGGGATTTTCGCCATGAACCGGGCGCCGCCGGGGGTCTTGGCAAGCTGCGCGACCTTGAGGCGTGCCTCGTTCTTCAAGGCCGCGTCGATCAAAGTTGCCGCGTTTTGGATCAAGTTGTTCAGCGTGCCCCGGAGGTTTTCCGTTCCGCCGGTCAGGGCTTTGATCCCACGCCAGTCTCCTTGCGGCCCGCCACCGCTGCCCACTTTCTGGCCGACGCGATGGAACGGGAGATAGTCATTCCGCCGCCACTTGGCCCGGTCGCGGCCAGCGATCAGACCTTTGGCCTGGGCGAAGTCGAGAACGCTGCGATTCCAATTCTGGTAGTCCTGGAACACTTGGCGGAAGGCTGGGGTTTCCAGCCTCGTCATGGCGTCGATTTCCGCCTTCGTGAATAGGTGCTCCCGGCCCTGGCTGTGAAGCTCCCGGGCGCTGCGGCCGACGGCGTACATCAGGAAATTATCCAGGTCCGCGGTCACGGGATCGAGGATTTGCTGAAGCCCCTTGCCGGCGAAGGTGTGGGAGCCGTCCGGCATGACCCGGGGGGCACCGATGGTCAAGGCGCCCTCGGTGATGGAATGGGCGGCACGGGACAGTCGTGCCGTTTCGTAGGCCCCCACGGGTGCTATTTTGCCGGTCAGATCGCGTTCCATCTTGTAGACGCCATGGAGGTCGTCGGATACGGCCTGGCGGAAGCGATCGCCCAGGCTGTTCAGGTGGGCATTAATCTCAGGCGCCGCGCCGATCTTGGACCGGGCACGGTTCAAGGCATCTTGTTCGAACCAGGCATGGGCATCATCCTGGAACTTGCGGAGGGCCTGGCCGTGCTGGTTCCTGGCGACGAAATCCTCGAACCGGGCAAAAAACTCAGGCGCCTTGGCGCGGGCCTGTTCGCGCTGCGTCGACCAGAGCCGGACGAATTCAGCGAAGCCTTCGTACAGCTTCGATTTGTCATAGCTGACGCCCCGGAGCTCGTCCCGGAGGGCTGCGTTCTCTTTCGTCGCCGGCGCCCACATCCGGCGGACCTCGGGGAAACGGTCATCGATCAGGTGCGCGGCTTCATGGGCGGCAGTCTCGATGTCGGATTTCCGTTTCGTCCGGACTTCTTCGATTCCGGGGCGATAGAAGCCGAGGGCTTTTTCACCCTTCACCCGGCCCTCGTAGAGTGCCGCGCCCAGGTCTTTGAACAGCGGACCGAGGACGGTTTCGCGACGCAACGGTTTCGGGCTGACAGCCGTTGCCACGCCCGGCGCGTCGGCGATTTGGCCGATATAATTCACCCCCGGTTCCGACCGGCGGGCGCCCGGCGCCTTGGCCGCCATCGCCGGGGCATCAGGCATGGTTTCTGGGCCGCGCATGGCGTCCGCCATCGGCCCTGGGCCACCCTGGGCCTGTCTTTGGGGCACCAAGTCCGCGAAGGCGTCCCGGGCGGCGCTGCGTAGCGTGATACGTCCCCCGGGTGCTATCGCGCCAAGCGCCCCCATGGTGACCGCGCCGGCCGCGATGTCAGATGCATCGCCACCTTCCGCCGCCGCGGCTGTGCCCCCGACGGCCGCCATGCTGCCCGCTCGGGCGGGACGGGAAAGCGGTTCGGTGGCCTTGAGGACGCCCCCGAGCAAGGCACCCTTGGCCGCCGCCTTTCCCGCTTCCACGGGGCCCTGATCCGCAGCGTGGAGAGCATCGACGGCCGCCATGCCGGCCACCGGGCCGCCGAGGGCCCCGGCGATCCCATATTCGCCGACGGCAATCGGCGCGGCGCCCAGGCCCTGATAAATTTTGCCGATCGTGTCGTCGTCGATGTCCTTGGCGTCGGGCGCCACTTTCGCGGCGGTCTCGCGTAGCCAGCGTTCCGCGCGGCCAAAGGCTGATTCGGGATCGTCTCTTTTGACGCCGACGCCCGTCGTCTCGGCGAGGTAGTCGCTCATGCGGTTGACGAGCATCAGGGCGTTGGCGCCCAGGTTGTAGGTGCCTGACGCGCTGGAAAGGTATCCTGCCTTGAAATTCCGGGCGGGCTTCTCGATGGCGCCGGCGTAGAGGTCCTGCAAGGCCTGCTTGAATGCGAATTCTTCCGGTGCGGGCACTGGCACCTCGGGCTGGACTGTCGACGGGGGTTGAACCGCTGACGGGGCTGTATCGGCCAGACCACCCATCGCATCGATGGTACGCAAGTCGGCTGTGTCCTCGTGGACAGAAGGGGGCACGAGGTCATCGAACGCACCGGCACCGGCGGCCGGCGCGGACGGCACTAAATCACTGAACGGATCGGCCTCGGGCGCGGCGCGCGGGATCAAGTCGGTGAAGGCGTTCTCTGGCATCACGCGGCGGCCCCCAACAGGTCAACGCCAAGGTCCCGCAGTCGTTGGGCAACCGCCTTTGGATCGGCGCCGCGGCGCACGGCCTCGCGGGCCTGGTCCAGCAGCATGGCGGTGACCGGATCGATGCCGGCGCCCGGGACGGCGGCGGAAAGTCCAGGGTCAGGAATCAGGTCAAGGAATGCTCCCTGGGGTGCGGCCCCGCCCCGCGGACCGGCGGGGATCAGGTCAGCAAATGCGCTGGTATCGGCCATCAGAGGGCCCCTGGATCAACCCCGAGGTCACGAAGCCGCTGAGAGACGGCCCCAGGATCGGCACCACGGCGGAGCGCGTCTCTGGCTTGGTCCAGCAATCCGGCGGCTTCATTGGTCGGGCCAGGGGCCAGCCTGGCGCCGGCGCCTGGGCGTCCGGGCGGAGCGGGCTGCGGTTGCGGTTGCGGCACGGGTGGGGCTTCGCTTCCGTGCACGCGGTCGTAGACACCTGAATAGTCCGGGTCGTCTTCGCCGTACTTGCGTTTTGTCGCCTGTCTGACCAGGGCGGAAATGTTGGGATCGAAATCCGGATTGTCGCGGCCGGTTTCTGTTGATTTTGACATCCTGCGAACGATGTCTTCCCGGGTCAGGCCGAGGCGCTGAAGGGTTTGGCGGGCTTTGTCGATCTCAGCATTTTCGCGCTTTTGGGGCATCGTTAGCGGCTTCGATTCGCTGTGCGATGCGATGGGCCGGCCCTGCGCGTCGTAGCGCGTCTGGCCGGGGGCCAGGGTGAAGCCCGCGTCCTTGCGGGGCGCCACGAAGGGACGGCCGTCGGCGTCCTTGAGCGGGTCCATCTGGCCGGTGCGCGGGTTGACGCGCCAAACGCTGCCGTCCTCGCGGGTTTGCAGGGCGTAGCCCCTTCCCTCGGCGTCCTGGCGGGCGGCGGTGAAGCGCAGCATTTCCAGATCGAGCCGCGCCTGTTCGCGTTGGTCCGCGCGTTTTTGCATCGCGACCTTGTCGGCGCGGTTCTGTTGATTCCGGAAGTCGACCAGCCCGGTCCCGAGCCCTTCGGCGATGGCGCCCAGGCCGGTGCTTCCGGGCCGTGAAGCGGCCGACGTAACCGCGAGCCCGGCCATAAGCTGGGACATCGCGGGATCGACTGGTTCTGCTGTGACGGGAGCATTGGCGCGGTTCAAGACGCTCAGCATCTTCTGTTCGAAGGGAGACCAGTCGACCGACGATTTCGAGGGTGCAGTCTTCGCTTCGAAGGCTGCGGGTCCTGGCGGCAAATTGGCCGTCTGGGGCGCGAGCGGCGGCGGGACCTGGCCGCGTTCGGGAATGCCCCCCAGGGCCGCACCACCCAAGGCGGTGCGGGGCGGTACTCCGGCGGTCGGTCTGCCGACGGCGGGCTGCTGCACGACGGGACGATTTGCGCCCAGTGGGGTTGCGCGTAGCTGTGCGCCAGCGTCGGCGGTCAGGATCGATCGCGCGGCGGCACCCTCGGGAGTTTGGATGCCAAGCCCACCGAGGGCGGCGCCGCGCGACAGAAGAAGGCCGGGCTGAACACCTGGGCGGGGAGCGAGATACTGCTGTCTGGGGTAAAGCATCAGTTCGTGCCTCCGGTTTTTTTCCCGTTCGTCACGGCGCGGGTGGCGTCTTCGGGGGGCATCCCATCGATGACGACGCGGCGCATGATCTCGGTGGCATCCTCGCTGGGCATGTCGTAGATCAGCGTCGTTGGGTCGAGGCCGGCGCGACGAATCACGATCGCGAGCCAGTCTTCGAACGCGAGGTCGGGGTTGAATTCGATGCTGGGGTCGAGGGTCGTGAAGACGCGCCCGGCGGCATGGGCCGCCAGCTTTCTGTCCTCATCGGTTTCGGAAAATTTGTACTGCAGCATGGCGGCGATGCGACCGATGACGTCGATCTCGGCGCGGGGAAGTGAGTGGAACTCATCGTCGGAAAGTTCCACTGCCGCGGTGAGGACCTCGCGCGGGGTGCAGGTGCTGGTGTCGAAGCGTTCAAGCATTGGCGGACCTCCGACCAGAAACCGAGACGACACGTCCGCCGGCCGGCGACTTTCCGAAGAAGGTACTGGGTGCATCCTGAACTCGTTGCGCCTTTGGCTCATTGCGCGGGGTCGTAGCGACGTGTTCGGAGAGTTGCGGGTCGGGGTCGTCGAAGGCGTCCAGGTCGTCGGCGATGGCGCGTTCGACATGGGCGAGGTGATCGCCGACGATGTGTTCCTCAGATCGCATGAGGGGGGCAGGTTCGCTGTGGTGAGTTTCATCCTTGAGCCCCAGGCGCCGTAGCAGGTACGTGCGTGCACGCAGGCGCGCGTGGTGGGCGGTCAACCGTCCCGCGCCGAACCCGGTGGCGACGGTCAGCGCGGCCGCGGCCTCCTCTTGATCTTGCATCGCGGACGCGAGATCGTCGGCAAGGGTCTGAACCCGAAGAACGGCGTCAGCGTAGGCATCGACCTTCGGCCGGGCGGCTTCGATGGTGTCGGCGATCTTCTGGCGTTGGGCTTTCCGGGCCTCGGCTTGGCGCTGACGTTCCGCCGCCGCGAGACGTTGTTTCGCGTCCGCCAAGGCGGTGCGCAAGTCCTCGACCCTGGCCGTGGTTTCAGCTTTCTCGTCGGCGATCGCGTCGATGCGTTTACGGGCGGCGGCGTCGCCCATCTGGGCGTCAAGGATCAAGCCGCGGCGTTCTTCGTTCAGGTCGATCAGGCGTTTCTTCGCTGCGGAAATTTCGCTGCGGAGGTTGTCGGCGACAGTTTGCAATTCGGTCATTGGTCGATCCTTTCATTCTGGCGGTCATGATGCCACGCGGCGCGACGGCTCGATGTAACAACGTCCGGTATTTTTCGCTCTGACGCCGGGAGGGGAGTCGATGTTGCGGAGGGGGTCAGGGCTTGGTCTTCCGGCCATTTTCGCCAGGCTTTGGTCGAAGTAGGACCGGAATGCCCGCGCGATGGCCGCTTGGTCTTTGCTGTCCGATTCAGCTTCGGTTAGCAGGCCCAGCGAAATCAGGATGTCGAGGTCAGTGTGCGAGTATTCAAAGCCGCGAAGGAGATCGACCCCGCGCCGTTGGCGGTCACGGTGGGCGAGTTGTCGTTCGCGTGCGGTGCGGGCCATCGCTCAGTTTCCCGCGACGGATTCGTAGTGGAGGAATTGGTCATTGTCCCGCCAGGCACCGGGTGGGCCGTCGCCATCCAACATCTTCATCGTTATGGACCAGGCTTCGGCTTGGCTCACTCCCATCTCATCGACCAGACTTTGGACGTGGCGGCGGATGCCGTTGTCTTTTGCTTCCTGGACCCTGCGGTGGTTGTTCAGGTCAGGGTCTTGAGGGGGCGGTTCCCGGCTTTCACCGTCCAAAGCAGCAGCAGCCGGCGCCGAAGGCGCCCCCGCCGGGGGCGGTAAAGGATGCTGCTCAAGGAGGTTCGCTAGAGGAGAATTGTCGTACCCTAGGGTCCGGTTTTCGTGGACGCCAGGGTCCGGTTTTTCCGACGCCAGGGTCCGGTTTTCTTCCACCCGCCGGTCAAAGGCTTTAGTTTCGTCGCTGTTGTCTGCAATACCGGACGCCAGGGTCCGGTTATCGTCTCCAAGGGCGTAGGAGCACGTTCTACCCCGTCCCCGGTCCTCGACCTTAGCCAAGTAGCCTTTCGCGCACAGACGGCGCACGGAGCGCCTGACAGTGTCGCCTTTGTATTTGTCGCCTTTGGTTGGGTCGTTCGTCTTGACTGCTCGGCCGATCTTCTCAGCTACCGTGCCGTGGGCAGGCCAGGCCCGGAAGCCGAAACCCTCGTGGCAATAGGAAGTCACCGCAAAGAAGACGCGGAAATCCAGGTCCGTCATCTCAACATCGGCGACCAAGCGATCCATGAGCCGTAATCGCCGGGCAGTGAACTTCCTCCGCGCATCGTCAGCAGCCCCGGCCATCATGCAGCCTCCTGGGCCCGCGCTTTCGCCAAGTCCGGCCAGTGCCGGGCCAAGATCGGGAAGCACCCAGCATCTATCCAGGCATGCGGATGACCTTGTCCAGCACACGACGGGAGAGTAAAGTGTATCGCATCAGCCGTTGAAGAACCGATGCATTCACTGATCCCGCCGCCGGTGGCAGCCGGCGCGGGATTTCCATTTGCGCGCATGAAATCACGCGGCCTTCGCGGCCAGTTCTTGCACCGACTCGAAGGAGACGAGCCTTCGTTTGCCGATTTTCGTCGACCGAAGGACGCCTTCATTCAGCAAAACATAGATCGTCGGCTTGCTCAGACCGAGCGCCTGGGCGGTGGCCTTGACCGACAGGAAAACAGGGTCAGGATTCGGAGGGAGGGTCGTGGGCATTGCGGTCTCCTAAGAGGGGCCGCGCCGCAAATAAAAAAAGCGCGCAGCCCATAATGGTTATGGACCGCAACGCTTTCAAAAGACCGTGACGCCAATGTTGCCTGGCATGTTATGCGCTGGCGACAGTCTTTAGAGCGCTGCATGAAATCCGGATCATCCCGGCGGGTTCATGCGTCCGATCTTGACGACCGGCAGGCACGATCCTTTTCCTCCAATCGACATTGTAGGTCAAGGGGGATAATCTGTGGTCAAGCCCTGATGGCCTTGTATGTAGAAATGTGGGTAGAAAGTAAGTTTTCAATTCGCCTCATGGTTTCTGGGCGATGAAGCGGACTCCCTGTCCGCCAACCTTCGCTCTTCGAGCTTCGGCTGGCTTACGCCGGTAAGCCAGCCGAAGCTCGATTAGAGCGAGGTTGCCCTCCGAAGCTCCGCAGGAGCGAAGGGGGGCTGATCGGGATGTGTCGTATGTATTACGTCTATCTCATCCGCTCGGACGCCCACGCCGCACAGCGCTATGTCGGCTTTACGACCGACCTTAAAAAACGCTTGGCCGCGCACAACGCCGGAAAATCACTTCACACAGCAAAATATAGGCCCTGGTCTTTGGTTAGTTACCATGCGTTTGCTGATAAGCGGCGTGCGCAGGAATTCGAACATTACCTTAAGTCGGGTTCGGGCAAGGCCTTCGCGAATAAACGATTTTGGTGAATCTCTATGCCGGAACGCTCACAACAGGGAAAAAGCCCCAAGCCGCCCGCCGCCCGCCGCCGCCCGGCGGGGGTCATGGGATCGGTCTTGAAGGCGTTCGAGGTGCTTGAGGTGTTCGAGCGCAAATGGCGGCCCCTCGGCGTTACCGAACTGGCGCGCGAGACGGGCCAGCCGAAAAGTTCTCTGCATCGGGTGCTGTCGACCCTGGTCCATGCCGGCGTGCTGGAGCAGAACGAACAGGGGCTCTACGGCCTGACGCTCAAGCTGTGGCGGATCGGCAGCCTGGCGCTGGCCGAGGTCGATCTGGTCCAGGTCGCCTTTCCGTTCCTGGAAGACCTGTGCCGGGCCACGGACGAGACGATCCATCTGGCGGTGCTGGAGCCCGGCGGCGGCGTGGTCTATCTGTCCAAGGTGGAAAGTCCCCGTTCAATCCGCGTGCAGACGCAAGTCGGGCGGGTCACGCCGTCCTGGTGCACGGCCACGGGGCGTATGCTGCTGGCCCATGACCAGAGCCAGCGCGACCGGGTGCTGGCTGGGCCGATGGTCCGGCTGACCCCGGACACGGAGACCGATCCCGAACGCCTGCGCCGGATCATCGACAAGGTGGCGGAAGACGGTGTCGCCGTCACCAAGGGCGAGAACAATCCGGAAATGGGCGGCATCGCCGCCCCGATCCGCGATCACACAGGCGCGGTCGTCGCGGCCCTGGGGCTGGGCGTGCCGGCCTTCCGCATGGATGCACCCTTGATCGAACGCTGTGCCGCGCAGGTCGTGCGGACGGCGGCCGAGATATCCCGGGCCCTGAACTACCGGCCGGTCGACGGGGAATAGACAATGTTCCGTATTGTGGAACAATATTCGACTTTACGGCGCAATGATCCTTTTAATAGCTGATTTTAAGGGTTGTTCAGCATTCAGTTTGTTCCGCAATATAGAAAAAATCTTTTCGTATTTGTCGTGGAATGGTAACTTGGGGCTGTCGATACCCCGGCCTTTGGAGACAAGACATGCAAGCCGCTGAACTGAGGAATGATCCTTTTCGCCGTATCACCGTGGTCCCGTTCACGGGTGTGTTCGGCGCTGAAATTTCCGGCGTCGATCTGAACAACCTTGATGACGAGACCGTGGCCGAGATCCGCGAAGCGCTGCTGCGCTACAGCGTCGTGTTCTTCCACGGACAGGATTTCACGCCGGATGCCCAGGCGGCGTTCGGGCGGCGCTTCGGGGTGTTGAACCGCCATCCTTACGTAAAGCCCATGGACGGCTATCCGGAGGTGTTCCGCATCGTCAAGGAGCCGACGGACAAGCATCACTTCGGCAGCGGCTGGCATACGGACCTTGCCTATACGGAAACCCCGGCGCTCGGCACGATTTTGTACGGCGTCGACGTGCCCGAGGCTGGCGGTGATACCATGTTCGCCAGCCAGTATGCGGCCTATGATTCTCTGACCGACGGCATGAAGGCGATGCTGGCGGACGTGAAGGCGGTCTATACCAACGCGAATACCTACGGAAAGGACGCCAACCGGTTCAAGGACGGCGTGTCCAAGGCGATGAGCGTGCAGCCTGCGGCGGTGAAGGAAGTCGCCCATCCGGTGATCCGCACCCATCCGGAAACGGGCCGCAAGGGCCTGTACCTGAGCCCGATCCATTTTTCGCGCTTCGAAGGCATGACGCCGGAGGAATCCAAACCCCTGTTCGACACTCTGGTCGCCCACGCGACGGGGCCGGAAGTCACTTGCCGATTCCGCTGGAAGAACGGCTCGGTCGCCATGTGGGACAACCGCTGCACCATGCATTATGCGATCAACGACTTTTCCGGCGTCGGGCGCACCATGCAGCGCGTGACCCTGGAGGGTGACCGCCCGGTATAAGGGAGCGGTCTTTCCTCCGCCTGTGAGGGCCGGTATAAACGACGGAACAGCCGGGCGGCCCCGCCGCCGGCATAGGAGCATCCGTCGGATATGCGGGCCTTCGTCTTCATCGCGATTCTGATCCTAACCACTGGGCCGGTCCTGGCCGACATGGAGGGCCAGCCGGCCGTGATCGACGGCGACAGCCTGTCCATCGCAGGGGTCGTCTTCAACCTGCACGGCATCGACGCGCCGGAAAGCGACCAGACCTGCGATAAGGATGGTGAGCGCTATCCCTGCGGCTTCCAGGCGGCCAACGTGCTGGGCTATATGACGGCCTATCAATGGGTCCAGTGCCGCGACAACGGCACGGGGCGCGACGGGCGCTACACGATGACCTGTTTCCTGGGCGGCCGTTACGACGTGGGCGAGAAGATGATCCGCCAGGGCTGGGCGCTCTACGACCGGGCTTACCGCATCCCGGCCTATCAGGCGGCGGAGGATGCGGCCCGGGCCGAACGCGCGGGGCTATGGGCCGGCGACTTCGTTGCCCCCTGGGACTGGCGCCAAGGAAAGCGTTAGTCGGCGATTGCCGGAAACAGATCGTCCAGGCGGTCGAAGCAGACCCCCCAACCTTCCAGCATCGGCGTCTTCATGGCGTTGTCGCGGGCGGTCTGGGACGAATACAGCACCGTGGTGGTCAGGCGCGTTCGCATGCCGTCATCCAGATCTTCGAAGGTCGTGGTGCAGACGGTTTCGCCCTCGGTCCAGTCCTGGTCGAACAGTTCGGTGACGACCAGACGTTCCGGCGGGACGATTTCAAGAAACCTGCCGCCCATGCCCATATCGCCCAACTGCGCGTTGCGCCAGACATAGCGGTAGGCGCCGCCGACCCGAAGATCGATCGTGCATTCCACCATGGGCCAGTCGTCGGGACCCCACAGCCAGCGTTGGACGAGGGCCGGGTCCGTATAGGCCTTGAACACCAGGTTGCGTGGGGCATCGAATTCGCGGCTGACCCGCAGTTCGCGGTCGGAGGGCAGGGTGGCGGTGAGGGGAGTGCGCGGGTTCATTGGGTATCGTCCTTCGGTGTATTTTCGTTATCTGCGGGGGCCTGCAGATCGGCGAGCAGGGCGTCCAGGCGCTGGAACCGCGCCTCCCAGAATTCACGGTAGGTTTCCAGCCAGTCGACGGCCTCGGCCAGGGGGGCCGCCTCCAGCCGGCAGGGCCGGCGCTGAGCGTCGCGGCGGCGCGAGATCAGCCCGGCGGTCTCCAGCACGCGCAGGTGCTTGGACACGGCCGGCTGGCTCATGGCGAAGGGTTCGGCCAGTTCGGCGACCGAAGCCTCGCCCAAAGCCAGACGTTGGAGAATGGCCCGCCGGGTCGGGTCGGCCAGGGCGGCGAAGGTGACGTCGAGATGGTCGGTTGAGATCATAATATAACCATATAGTTATAGAACTATTGGGTTATATTATGATGTTTGTCGTCGGTCAAGGCCGCTCCGCAACGGCGGGTCTTGGCGGCGGAGAAAAAATCCCGCAGGATGGTTCCCAAGAAGGCGGGGCGCTTTCAACAAGTCCGGGCACGAACCCGGACGGGAGGGGACATGTCTCCCATCAGACTGATGGCTACTACGGGAATCCTCGGCTACGGCTTTACCGAGGAGGCCTTCAACGCGGGCATCGCCATGAAGCCCGACCTTATTGCCTGTGACGCCGGATCGTCGGATCCCGGGCCCCATTACCTGGGTTCGGGCACGGCCTTCGTATCGCGTGCGGCGGCCAAGCGCGACCTGGGCCTGATGGTCGGCGCCGGGATGGAGCACGGCATTCCGGTCATGGTCGGCTCGGCCGGTGGCAGCGGCAGCGATGCCCAGGTCGACTGGACCTTGGAGATCCTTAAGGAAATTTGCGCGGAGAAGGGTCTGAAGCCCAAGGTCCGGGTGATCCGCACGGAACAGACCAAAGACGCCATCAAGGCCAAGGTGCGGGCCGGCAAGATCACGCCCCTGGGCCCCATCGCCGACCTGACCGAGGACGATGTCGATCAATCGTCGCGCATCGTCGCCATGATGGGCCCGGAAGCCTATCAGCAGGCCCTGGCCGACGGCGCCGACGTGGTGATCGCCGGGCGCGGTACGGACGCCGCCCTGTTCGCGGCCCTGCCCCTGATGAAGGGCGCCGACCCGGGCCTGGCCTGGCATCTGGCCAAGATCATCGAATGCGGCGCCCAGGTGGTGGAACCACGCGAAGGACAGGATTGCGTCATCGGCACCATCTATGACGACCATTTCACGGTCGAGCCGGGCTCGCCGATCCGTCGCGCCACGGTGACGCGGGTGTCGGCCCATACCTTGTATGAAAACCCGGAACCCTACCGCCTGAAGGAGCCGGACGGCGTCCTGGTCACCGACCGCTGCACGTTCGAGCAATTGGACGAACGCACGGTGAAGGTCTCCGGCAGCCGGTATGAGCCTTCGGAAAAATACACGGTGAAGCTGGAGGGCGCCCGCCCGCTCGGCTACCGCACGGTGTTCATCGCCGGCATCCGGGACCCCATCCTGATCGACATCATCGACGATTTCGTCGAGGCCTGCCGCGGGCGCATCGCCCGCGACGTCGGCACGCTCGGCATCGCGGCCGAGGACTACACCCTGTCCGTCCATCTGTACGGCAAGAACGCGGTCATGGGATCGTTGGAGCCCGAGGCCGATCAGCCGATCCACGAGATCGGCCTGCTGCTCGACGTCCTGGGCCGGACCGAGGACATCAGCCGCGCCGTCCTGGCCAAGTCGCGCTATGCCTTCCTACACACGGACTTTCCCGGGCGCATGTGCATTTCCGGCAACCTGGCGATCCCGTTTTCGCCGTCCGACATGCATGTCGGGCCGGTCTATGAATTCAATGTCTGGCACGTCATGGAATGCGATCCCATGGAGCCGGTGCGCATGGAGTGGCTGGAGGTCTAAACCATGAAGATTACGCTTTTGGGCACGGGCACGCCGACGCCGTCGCTGAAACGCATGAGCTCGGGCTATCTTGTCGAGGTCGCGGGCGACGTCATGCTGTTCGACCACGGCCCCGGCGCACACCACCGGCTTTTGGAGGCCGGCAAGCGGGCGACGGACGTGACCCATGTGTTCTTTTCCCACCTGCATTACGACCACTGCCTGGATTACGGCCGTCTGGTCCTGACCCATTGGGATCAGGGCGTGGGCAAGCTGCCGGAATTGCAGGTCTACGGCCCGCCCTTCACGGCGCGCATGACGGAGCTGCTGTTCGGCGACGACGGCATCTGGGGCCCGGACCTGAAGGCGCGGACGGAACATCCGCTCTCGACCGTGATCTACAACGCGCGGGGCGGTGAAGGGGCGCGGGCGAAGCCCAATCCGAATGTGACGGAGCTGAAAAGCGGCGACGTGATCGAAACCGACCATTGGAAGCTGACCTGCGCCAGCGTGCGCCATGTGCAGCCGTTCCTGCATTGCTACGGCTACCGCCTGGAAACGGACGACGGCGTGTTCGTCTATTCCGGCGACACGGGGCCGTGCAAGGCGATCGAGAAGCTGGCCCAGGATGCCGACGTGCTGGTCAACATGTGCCACTACCTGTCGGACACGGAACTGGGCAAGGAATTCGCCGAGGGCTGCATGGGTCATCTGGAAATGGCCGACTTGGGCGCCGCCGCCGGGGTCAAGAACCTGGTGATCAGCCACGTCACGGAACAGATGGACCGGCCCGGCGTGCGCGAACGCATCCTGCGCGAAATGGGCGCGCGGTATTCCGGCAACCTGTTCTTCGGCGACGACCTGATGGAAATCCCGATCGGTGGGCCGGCCCCTGCCAAGCTGGATTGACGCGCGAGACACGAAAGATAAGGACGGTACATTCATGGCCAAGCTGAGAGACATCGCGCGGGTGGTCCGCGGCAAGAACGCGGGCGCGCTCTACCTCACCCTCGACGTCATGTTCGACGACGACGCGACCTACCGCCGGGTGCGCGACTGCGGGGTTCTGAGCCCGCGCGCCCTGGCGCCGCTGTACGGCGTGACCGACAACGAGGTCGCGATCATCCCCTTTGACGTTGCCCGCGCCATCAAGATCACCGTGCCGCGCCGCGTGCGCTCGGGCTCGCCCGGCGACACGGACGTCTACGGCGCCCAGCAGCACGTGCCGCTGATGCAGCTTGAGGTGCCGGAGTAGGGTTTAGAAGTCCATGGACATGGATAGTTTGACGGTGAACGGCGCGCCTTGCACCAGATAGCCACCCTGGGACGAGGCCCAGTACCCGCTGTTTGCGATGTTTTCCACATTCAACAGGAAGTTCGCTTCGCGTCCGGCAATATTCCGGACCAGGCGAGCCCCCATGTCGAACCGGGTCCAGGATCCGATTTCCCGGGAATTGCCGGTGTCGATGTATTGCCGGCCGGTATGCAGGGCCCGCGCGCTCAGGGTCAGCCCGTCGAGACAGGGGCAATCCCATTCCACGCCCGCATTCAGTTGGTACAGGGGCACGCCGACCGCGACGTTGCCGTCGTTTGTGCCGCCCGCGGTCTCGGTCAATTTGGCCTCGGTGACGGACGTTCCGCTCAACAGACGCAGACCGGGGACGGGTTCACCGAATACGGAAATCTCGATCCCCCTGTTCCGCTGTTCGCCGTCGGCGGAATAGATGTTCGTTGTGGGGTCGGTTACCGCGCTGGGCTGGGTCGTTTGGAATAGGGCCAGGGAAGCCCCCAAGGTGCCCAAGTCGACCTTGCCGCCGACTTCATATTGGACCGACGTATAAGGGGCCAGCACTTCGCCCGAGTTCGCGGCGCTGGAGGGTGCCGAACCGCCCGGTTGGAGGCCCTCGATGCGATTGACGTAAAGCGAGATGCTGTCCGCCGGTTTGTAAACCAAGCCGACCACCGGGCTGATGGCTGTGTCGTTGAAGTTGCTGGTCTCCAGGTTGCTTGTCCGGTTGAAGTTCAGGCTTTGAATTTGCTGGTAGCGGACGCCGACCGTCAGCAGGACCCGCTCATCCAGATCAGAGATCGTGTCGGACGCATAGTAGCTGCGCAGCAGGACCTTGCTGACCAG
>TARA_R110002124_G_scaffold90803_3_pt1 | contig 48363 bp, 45 predicted proteins | sample TARA_R110002124 | Tara Oceans TARA_R110002124 (sample SAMEA4397445) | marine metagenome | biome: Polar Biome; feature: [SRF] surface water layer (ENVO:00010504); material: water (ENVO:00002006), including particulate matter (ENVO:01000060) such as... | depth 5 m
AGTGGTGTTTCGATCAGTGTGTGAACTTTTCGACTTCACTAGATGAAAGAACGCTTCCAAGAAGGAAGGTTTCGTCGTTTTTCGCGAATGAGTCCTGTTCGCTTCTAATGCTCTGATTGACCTCTGATTCTACCGCGTAAGAGGTTTTATCAAAACTTTGGCCTGTGAACTTGATCGACACAAAGCGATTCTCTGCCAAGCCGTTCACGGCTAGCAAATCAAACAGCACATTACCCTCAAAGCCAATAGCTTCAAGTTCCTTGGCTAGCTGTTTTAACTGGCGTAGGGGGTGAAACTCAGCTGTCGCTGTAACGACAGCTATGTTACCGACTACGCGGATTTTCTTAATCATAAATTTCACATTCTAGCCGTATACAGGCTATCAATCGCCTCGTAGGCGTTCTTAGACAGGCCGATGGCCTTGTCTAGCGTATCAATCATCCGGCTACCATCTGCAAATTCTTCCATGTGGAATAGGGTGTGCCGGTTCTTTCTATAGAAACTGTAGCCCTTGTTGAAGGCTTCTTCCATCTTGGCATGTGCCACTTGTGCGCTATATTCAGCCTTCAGCGTGCATATGCCATTGTGAACATCGAAAAAGTCGCCAAATCCATGATCTGCGTCTTCCACAGACATGTTGTACCCGCTCATCAGCTCCTTTAAAACGCCTTCAAGTGCGCGCAGGTCTGGGTAGAGTAGCAAGCAGTAATCGGGAAGCTGAGGGGACGCAAGCTTAACACAGCAGCTCGAGATCAGCAGTTTCTTTACGCTGTCTGGCAAAAGGTCGTAGCTGCGTGTGAGTGCTGTCTTCAGATAATCCTCTGCCATCTCCTTTCTAACTATTTCTGCGCTGCTGTCATCTTTACGGTACAGAACCTTCTCTAGACCTTTCAGGTCCAAAAGGTCTGTGAGCAGGAAAATGACACGCCGATAACAGGAAAGCGGTTTTCCTTGGATTTGCAGTACCCTAGTGCCACGATGATGGGTTAGCTTTAATTTATCTTGGTGCTCGATGCTCTTCAGAGTTACTTGCTTGCACTGGTCGTCGTCCCGCGTCACCTCAATTTCAATGTCGTCTGACTCGGCAACACAGTCGAGGATAGGTTCAAACGAATCTGTGGTTATCCCCTGGAGGGAATAGTTCACATGTTCAAACTCTGCTGGGTCTATGGTTCCTTTCAGATAGACCGCTAACTCTTCGCCTAAAGGTTGGTTCTTTCCAAGTTTCCATTGGATGGTGGTCGTGCCAGTATTGTTAAGGTGCAGGTCAACCATTGCAAACTCTACACCGGCGGGACCGAACACGACCCTTTTCTTGTTGTGCAGGTTTTGGATTTGCCCGTCTAGCTGGTAGCCATTTGACTCTAAGAAGCTCTGAATGTTCGCTTCAAGGGTTTCGCGATTCAGGTTCAGGTCTCTGTAGTCGGACATCTTCCTCTCCCTGTGATCAGATATTCAGCCCCAATGTAAGCGCAAGTAAGCTTAGTACAAGAGCATCGTAACTGTGATAAAAAACCCCGAAAACCTTATGGCTCGGGGCTTTGTATGGTGGGCCTTGCTGGACTTGAACCAGCGACCAATCGATTATGAGTCGAGTGCTCTAACCAACTGAGCTAAAGGCCCGAAACTGTTTTTGCTGCTTACTTAGCTGTTACATTGGCTTTTCGGCTTTAGCGCTTACATCTGGTAAGCGGCTGTATTTTAAGTGCTTTTCTATCCATTTCCGCAGTTAGCGCATTCTATTATGAGTCCTCTGCTCTAACCAACTGAGCTATAGGCCCGTTAAGCGAACGCTGTTTGGCAAAGGTGTTTCCGGAGAGGAAACCGAGCGGGCGCCATTATACCGGTGAGGTGTGGCGCCCGCTACTGTTTGCGGGAATTATCCCTGATTACCCTGGTCGTCGATGAAGCCACGCAGGTGATCGGAGCGTGACGGGTGACGCAGTTTGCGCAGCGCCTTGGCTTCGATCTGACGGATCCGCTCCCGGGTAACGTCGAACTGTTTGCCGACTTCTTCCAGGGTGTGATCGGTGTTCATCTCGATACCGAAGCGCATCCGCAATACCTTGGACTCGCGGGCTGTGAGCCCGGCCAGTACGGAGCGGGTGGCCTCGCGCAGGCCTTCGGCGGTAGCGGAATCCACCGGGGAGAGGGCCTGGATATCTTCGATGAAGTCGCCCAGGTGGCTGTCTTCGTCATCGCCGATCGGAGTTTCCATGGAGATCGGCTCTTTCGCAATCTTCAGCACCTTGCGGATCTTGTCCTCGGGCATTTCCATGCGTTCGCCAAGCTCTTCCGGCGTGGGCTCCCGGCCCATCTCCTGCAGCATCTGGCGGGAGATGCGGTTGAGCTTGTTGATGGTCTCGATCATGTGCACCGGAATACGAATGGTGCGGGCCTGGTCCGCGATGGAGCGGGTGATGGCCTGGCGAATCCACCAGGTGGCGTAGGTGGAGAACTTGTAGCCGCGGCGATACTCAAACTTGTCTACCGCCTTCATCAGGCCGATATTGCCTTCCTGAATCAGATCCAGGAACTGCAGGCCACGGTTGGTGTACTTCTTGGCGATGGAAATAACCAGTCGCAGGTTGGCCTCGACCATTTCCTTCTTGGCACGGCGGGCCTTGGCTTCACCAATGGAGACGCGGCGGTTGATTTCCTTGATGTCGGCGACGTCCAGATCCACTTCGTTCTGCACGTTCTGGATCCGTTTCTGGAGGCGAACAATCTCGTCAATGCGTTCCGAAATCGGCGCGGCGTAAGGCTTCTTGCTTTTGGCAATCTTGTCGGCCCAGTTCAGGTTGACCTCGTTGCCAGGGAAGGACTTGATGAAGTCCTTGCGTGGCATTTTGCAGTCACGCACGCAGATCTGCATGATCGCGCGCTCGTTCTCGCGCACGATATCATTGGTGGAGCGGACCACGTTGACCAGTTCATCGAATGCCTTGTTGGCCAGCTTGAATGGTGCGAACACCTGGCCCAGCTCGTTCAGGGCCTGCTGGGTTTTTTTGTCGGAACGGCCGTGCTTGGCCAGGGCCTTGTTGGCGGCATCCAGCTTTTCGTTGAGCAGTTCGAACCGGAGACGGGTTTCTTCCGGATCGGGTCCGTTATCGGTTTCTTCCTCGTTTGAGGAATCGTCGTCATCGTCGGAGGATGAGCCGGAATCATCCGAGCTGGCGGTGGTGTCCTCGCCCATGAACGGCTCGGCGTCGTCCGGGTCCAGAAAACCGGTTACCACATCGCTGATGCGGCCTTCGTTCTCGATAATGCGGTCGTAGGCCTGGCTAACGGTGCCGGTGATACCGGGGAAGTGGGCGACGGCAGCCATGACATCCCGAATGCCTTCCTCTATGCGCTTGGCGATGACGATTTCGCCTTCACGGGTCAGCAGTTCCACAGTGCCCATTTCCCGCATGTACATGCGGACCGGGTCTGTGGTGCGGCCAGCATCGGATTCCACAGCAGCGAGCGCGGCAGCGGCCTCGGCGGCAGCGGCTTCGTCGGCGGTGGAATCGCCATCGGTCATCAGAAGCGTGTCTGCGTCCGGTGCAACTTCAGACACCTGAATGCCCATGTCGTTGATCATGCGAATGATGTCTTCGACCTGATCCGGATCGGCGATGTCTTCCGGGAGGTGGTCGTTTACCTCGGCGTAAGTCAGGTAACCTTGTTCCTTGCCTCGGGCAATGAGGTCTTTCAAACGTGATTTTTGCGAATTGCCTGACATAGACACCCTGTGAACTCGCTTTTAGAAGGAAAAAAGTTAAACAGCCATTATAGCCGTCGCTCGGTTGCTCTGCCACCGAATGGTTAGATGGTGATCAGCGCATCAAGTTTCAAGTACTGTTAGTCCCCGGTGCCACCACTCAGGGCTCTCAGTTCCTGCCGTTCCTCGGCTGTGAGGTTAGACAGGTTTCGTAACAGCGTGGCAAGCCGCTGCTGGCGGGATGCCTCCTCGTTCGGGCTCAGCAGTTCCCGGGCGGCGGCCAGTGTGCTCTCCCGCGCCGGAATATGCTCAATCCCGTCAAACAGGTGGTAAAACCGCTCATGGGCCGATGTATCCAGTGCCAGTGCCCGAACCAGCGCTTTCCGGTTCTGGATGGCGTTCGCCAGAATCCAGTCGGCAAATTTCCGGGCCTGGTTGAACTGCCTGGAACTGCCGGCCAGTTCGGTTACCTCGGTCGCCAGGTCTGGTGCTTCCAGCAGGGCAAGGCAGAGAATGCTGTCCTTGCTGAGCTTCACATCAATGCGCTCTTCTGAGACCCGGTCCCTTCGCTCGCCGTTCCACAGTCCTTTCTGCCCCTGCTGGCGGTTCTGCCACGGGTTGCGACTGCCGCAAAGGCGGAGCATTTCGTGCCACATGGCATCGCGGAGGGTGCTTCTCGGCATCTTGTTGAGCAGAGGTTCAGCTCTGGCTCTCAGTTCGCCCCGGTGCTCCGGCAGTTGCAGGTCCAGCCCCTCGCTCTGCCGGTCAAACAGATACCGGGACAAAGGTGTGGCGCCATCGATGCGCTTCTGGAAGGCCTCGGGGCCCTCCTTGCGTACCAGGGTGTCCGGGTCCTCGCCCTGCGGCAGCATCAGAAACTGCAGGTGCAGGCCGTCGGCCATCAGTCCCAGAGCATTTTCCATGGCCCGGTCAGCGGCCCGGAAGCCAGCCTGGTCTCCGTCGAAACAGAACACAATGTGTCTGACCTGCCTCAGCAGGGCTGTCAGGCTGTCCTGATTCGTCGCCGTGCCCAGGGTTGCAACGGCGTAGTGAATGCCGTGCTGGGCGAGGGCGATAACGTCCATATAGCCTTCAACCACGAGTAATTTGTCGAGCTGCCGGATTGCCTGCCTGGCCTCAAACAGTCCGTATATCTCGCGGCTCTTATGAAAGACATCCGACTCCGGGGAGTTGATGTATTTCGCCTTGTCGTCACCCAGTGTACGACCGCCAAAGGCGACTGTTTTGCCCCGGCTGTTGCGAATCGGGAACATGACCCGGTTCCGGAACAGGTCCCTGGGCCGGCCGTATTTGTCGGACACCGTGCCGGTCTCGATCAGCGGGCCCTGGAGGTCTCTGTTCGCCGCATCGTACAGGGCGGTACCGGTTGAGGGTGCGTAACCCACCTGGTATTGCTCTACGATGGTGCTGTCCAGGCCTCGCTGCTTCAGGTAGTCCCGGGCATAGGCGCCCTGCTGGCCCTGCAGCGCTGAGTGATAGAAGCGGCTGGCAAAATCCAGAGCGTCTGTCAGTGTTCGGGCCTGTCGGATTTCCTGTTTCGCAGCCCGGTCATAGGGCACTTCCAGTCCGACCCGTTTGGCCAGTTCTTCAACTGCTTCGGTAAAACCCAGTCCGTCGAACTCCCTGACAAAGCTGATGGCATCGCCATGGGCACCGCAGCCGAAGCAGTGATAAAAGCCCTTGTCCGGCCGGACGTTGAACGAGGGTGTTTTCTCGTCGTGGAACGGACAGCAGGCCTTGTAATTGGCGCCGGCTTTCTTGAGCGTAATGCGCGAACCGATCAGTTCCGCCAGATCTATGCGATCCAGCAGGTTTTCAACAAACTGTTGAGGGATCAGTCCGCTCATGGAGGCTCCATACCAGGCCGTCATCGGAGTTGGCCAATAGCCAAAAATGCCGCCGAAGCCAGGCCTCGGCGGCATTTTTGAGTCGCTCTGTGCAGCCTGCGGCTGTACAGGCAATCAGTACTTTGCAGTCAAGCGGCGTCGGTAAAAACTTAGTACAGACGCTCGAATTTGCGCTGTTCCCGCTGAAGCTTCTTGAGATGACGCTTAACGGCAGCGGCTGCTTTGCGCTTACGAACAGCGGTCGGCTTCTCGTAGTGCTCGCGACGGCGTACTTCAGAAAGTACACCTGCTTTTTCGCAGGAACGCTTGAAGCGACGCAGTGCTACGTCAAACGGTTCATTCTCTTTCACTTTAACAGCTGGCATTCGAAAATCACCTACCTGATAGATTCGGTTTCAATTTTGTCCGCCTGGCATGGCCAGATCGGTTCTCGATCCCTGGTCAGATTGGCTAAGACTCGACCAGTGCATAATTTAGGGCGGCAATGATAGCGCCTGGCTTATGGCGAGGTCAATGTTTGTTCGATGAATCTGACAGAGGGTTTCGGGTTTCTGCTAAAATGCGCCTCGTTTTTAATGCTGCCAATCCATTTCTGCCAACCAATGTGGCCGGACACTATGCTGATACTTGGTATTGAAACCTCCTGTGATGAAACCGGCGTTGCACTGTTCGACACCGAGCAGGGCCTGCTGGGCCACGCACTGTTCAGCCAGATAGCCATGCATGCGGATTACGGCGGTGTGGTGCCCGAGCTGGCTTCCCGGGACCACGTCCGCAAGCTCCTGCCACTGTGTGATCAGGTGCTGGCGGATGCCGGTCGAAGCCGCACCGATATAGAGGGCATTGCCTACACCGCGGGCCCCGGGCTGGTGGGCGCGCTTATGGTGGGTGGCGCTGTGGCTCATGCGCTGGGCTTTGCCCTGGGCATTCCCGTGCTGGGTGTGCATCACATGGAGGGGCATCTGCTGGCGCCCATGTTAGAGGACAATCCGCCCGCATTTCCTTTTGTGGCCTTGCTGGTTTCCGGCGGGCACACGCAGTTGGTGCGGGTCGATGGCATAGGTGCGTATGAAATGCTGGGTGAGTCGGTGGACGATGCCGCCGGTGAAGCCTTCGATAAAACCGCCAAGATGCTCGGCCTGGATTATCCGGGTGGCCCCCGGGTGGCGGCACTCGCCGAGAAAGGCACTGAAGGGCGCTACCGGTTTCCGAGGCCAATGACCGACCGGCCCGGGCTGGATTTCAGTTTCAGTGGCCTGAAAACCTTTACCCTCAATACCGTGAATGCTGCCCGGGATTCCGGTGGGCTGGATGACCAGACCCGGGCGGATATTGCCCTGGCTTTTGAGGCGGCTGTCGTGGACACCCTGACCATCAAATGTCGCCGGGCCCTGGAGCAGACCGGCTGCAAGCGCCTCGTCATTGCCGGGGGCGTCAGCGCCAATAAACGGTTGCGGGCTGGGCTGGAAAAAATGACCGGGAAGCTGAAAGCCAAGGTGTTTTATGCCCGTCCGGAATTCTGTACCGATAATGGTGCCATGATTGCCTACGCCGGCGCCCAACGCATGAAAGCGGGCCAGCAGGATGGCGAGCGGATTGTGGCGGTGGCCCGTTGGCCGATGAGTACGTTACCGCCGATCAGTGAGCCTAGGTCTGCAGGGTTGATTGACTGATCTCTCGACCGAGTTATAGAGATCAGCCTCCCGCCCCTGTGCGAGCCGGATCAGGTTGTTGCGGTGGCGAACCACGATCAGGATGGCCAGCAGGCCAAACAGGGGCAGGGTTTCCGGCTCGATAACCGCGCTGATGAGCGGCCCGCTGATGATGGCCAGCAGCGAGGCGAGGGCTGAAATTCGCCAGCGCCAGATCACCAGCGTCCAGATGGCAGCCATCACCAGCGTGGTTACCGGCGCCAGGGCAAGACCGGCACCGAGCGCGGTTGCCACGCCTTTGCCGCCCTGAAACCGGTAGAACACCGGGATCATGTGGCCGGTCACTGCGCACAGCGCCACGACAGCCTGAACCATCACCGAGAGGCCGGCCGCGTGAGCCAGCCAGACCGGCAGCCAACCCTTGGCGGCGTCGAGTGTGAGCGTCATCAGGGCTGGCGGCCAGCCTCCGGTGCGGTAAACGTTGGTTGCGCCCGGGTTGCCGGAGCCCTGGGTCCTGGGATCCGGTAGCTTCCAGAGCCGGGAAACTGGCAGTGCGAACAGCACTGAGCCGGCCATATAAGCGGCGGCATAGAGCAGAACGGTTAATACCGGGTCACTGGGAATCATGCTGTGGGCTCGGAAGCGAAGACGTATCTGGTCATTGTGTGCGAAAATGCCGGCCCTGAAAACGCCGGCCAGCTTGCTCACAATATCCCCTGGTTGTGCGTTATTCAATCACCTGTTGTTCAACCACCAACGAGCGGAAGAGTCCGGGAGTCCCCTTGGCAGACAGCGTATTTATCGAAGGCCTGGTTGTGGAGACAGTGGTCGGTGTCTACGACTGGGAACGGGAAGTCACCCAGAGCCTGGTCATCGACCTGGAGATGGCCTGGGATAATCGGGTGCCTGGCCGTTCCGATGATGTTGCCGACGCTCTGGATTACGCCACAGTCAGTCGCAGGGTCGAGACCTGCCTGAAAGCGCTCAGGCCAAAGCTGCTTGAACACGGCGCCGAGGTCCTGGCCGGGGTTCTGCAGGCAGAATTTGGCGTAATCTGGCTCAGGCTGGCCATACGTAAACCGGGTGCCGTGCCCGGCGCGAAGGCCGTGGGCGTGTGCATCGAAAGGGGGGCGCGGTAATGTCGGGTCCCGTCCGGGTCTACCTCAGTATTGGCAGCAATGTAGACCGGGAGCGATACGTTATCGCCGCGCTTGATGCCCTGCATGAATGGTTTGGTGAACTGAGTGTCTCACCGGTGTATGACAGTGAGGCCGTAGGGTTTGATGGCTCCCCGTTCCTGAATCTGGTCGTGGGTGTCGACACGGTACTGCCGGTTGCCGAGCTGTCCCGGCGCTTCAAGCAACTTGAGGCGGACAATGGCCGGCGCAGGGATGCCCCGAAGTTCAGCGCCCGAACCCTGGATCTGGACATTCTGACCTACGGCGACGTTGTCGGGCGGGTTGATGGTGTTGAGCTGCCACGGGGCGAAATCCTCAAGAATGCCTTTGTTCTTCGACCCCTGGCAGATATTGCCCCGGAAGCCGTGCATCCGGTGTGCGGTAAAGCCTATGGCCAACTGTGGCGTCAATACAACACCGGCCAGAAACTCTGGCCGGTGGATTTCAGCTGGCAGGGGCGGCAGATATCAAGAGCGGTCGCTGGCTGAGCGAAACAGCTCGATGAGGTGGTCGGTGGAGCTGTCGCTGTCCTGGTCGCCGGCGTCCTGGCCAAGCAGACGGCGCAGAATGCCTTTGCCGAGCTGTTTGCCCAGTTCCACCCCCCACTGATCAAACGAATCCACATCCCAGATCACGCCTTGCACGAAGGTCCGGTGTTCGTAGAGCGCGATGAGTGCGCCGACGGTTTCCGGCGTTGCCTTCTCCATCGTCAGGGTGTTGCTCGGCTTGTTGCCCGCAATCACTTTGTGGGGAGCAAGCCGCTCAATCTCAGCGTCGGAGCGCCCTTCCGCCGCCAGTTCTGCCCTGGCTTCTTCCAGGGATTTGCCGGCCATCATGGCTCTGGACTGGCTCAGGCAATTGGCAAACAGGTCCGCATGATGGGTGGCAACCGGATTGTGAGTGGTCAGGGGGATGATGAAGTCTGCCGGAATCAGGCGGGTGCCCTGGTGAATCAACTGGTGGTAAGCGTGCTGCCCGTTGGCACCAACCCCACCCCAGATGACCGGCCCGGACTGCCAGGCCAGGGCCTCGCCGCCCTGGGTCACGCTCTTGCCGTTGCTCTCCATGTCCAGTTGCTGGAGATGGTCCGGCAGGCTGCGCAGGTAGTGATCGTAGGGCAGGATGGCGTGGGTCTCGGCGCCCCAGAAATTGTTGTACCAGACCCCGAGCATCGCCATGACGACCGGCAGGTTCTGATGCAGTGGAGCCTCCCGGAAGTGCTGGTCCATGGCATGGGCGCCGGCCAATAGAGCCCGGAAGTTGGCCATACCGACGGTAAAAGCGATGGGCAACCCGATGGCGGACCAGAGGGAGTAACGGCCTCCGACCCAGTCCCACATGGGAAAAACGTTGTCCGGATCGATTCCGAAATTCTGTGCCGCCGGCACATTGGCCGTAACGGCCATGAAATGCCGGGAAATCGCCTGTTCGTCGCCGCAGTGGTCAAGGAACCACTGGCGCGCCACCTTACTGTTTTCCAGGGTCTCCTGGGTCCGGAAGGATTTGGACTGGATCAGAAACAGGGTGGTTTCCGGATTCACCTGCCGGAGCGTTTCACAGATCTCGGTGCCGTCGATGTTGGCCACGTAATGGCACGGTACGCCAGACTGTCCGTAGGGCTGGAGTGCCTCGCCCACCAGTTTGGGCCCGAGATAGGAGCCGCCGATACCGATGCTTACGATGTCAGTAAAGGGTTTGCCGGTGTATCCGGTGCGGCTGCCGCTCAGCACGCCGTTCACCAGCGTTTCCATCCGTGCCAGGGTGCGCTGTACCTCGGCAACGACGTCCTGGCCGTTCACCATGATGGCCTCCGTGCCCGGATTACGAAGGGCCGTATGCAGGGCGGGGCGGTCCTCGGTGACGTTCACGCGGTCACCCCGCAGCAGTGCCTCGCGCCGGGCTTCCAGGTTGCAGCTGCTTGCCAGTGCCAGCAGCGCCTCAAGCACCTCGTCGGTGAGCCGGTTCTTGGAGAAATCCAGTGACAGTCCCGCCGCCTCGATAAAGTAGCGCCTTGCCCGCTCGGGATCCCGCCCGAAGAGATCCGTCATGGGAATGCCGTCGAGGCGTTCCCTGTGTTCCTTCAGTGCCTGCCATTCGGGTTTTGAGGTCAGTACTGCCGGATTTTTGGACATCAGAGTTTCCTTTTCTGTGGGCTTATCGGATTACCGACAGGTTATCAATCAAACGGGTTGTGCCGAGGAAGGCCGCCGCCAGGAGAGTGATCTCCTGATCATCCGGGCTGGCCGGCTTGAGGGTCCGGCTATTCACGATGTTGAAATAATCCGGACGCAGCCCGGCCTTGCCCAGGCTTTGCTCAGCTTCGCTTTCCAGAGCCTGGAAGTCTGTACGACCATCGGCGATTTTTCCGGCCGTGGCCTGCAGGGTCTGGTACACAACCGGAGCGATTTTCCGTTCATCAGCTGTGAGGTAGCCATTTCGGGAGCTTTTCGCCAGACCATCGTCCTCCCGAACGGTGGGCGCCCCAACGACATCGACAGGCATCATCAGATCGCGGACCATTTTCCGGATGACGGCGAGTTGCTGGAAGTCCTTCTCGCCAAACACCGCAAGGTCCGGCTGAACCATGTTGAACAGCATGGTCACCACCGTTGCAACGCCTTCAAAGTGACCGGGCCGGCTGGCGCCGCAGTGGCCATCACTCACATCCGGTACAACGACCTGGGTCTGTTTTGCCAGCCCTTCCGGATACACTTCGTCCAGGGTAGGGGCGAATACCAGGGTGTTGCCGGCCGAAGCGAGCTTATCCTGATCTTCAGCCAGGGTTCTCGGGTACTTGTCCAGGTCTTCACCGGCTCCGAACTGCATTGGATTGACAAAGATGCTGGTAACCACAACATCCGCCATCTCGGCCGCTTTTCGGACCAGGGAGACGTGGCCCTCGTGCAGATTTCCCATGGTTGGCACCAGGCCGATGGTTTTGCCCTGGCCGCGGTAGCCGCGAAGGATGGTCCTCAGTTCTTTCAGGGAATGTATGGTTCTCATGCCTTGAACGTATGCTCCTCAGCGGGGAATGTGCGCTCGCCGACGGCGTTCACATAGGCTTCAATCGCCTCCTGTACCGAATGCGCCCCGGCCAGGAAGTTTTTCACGAACCTCGGTTTGCGGCCGGTGGTGATGCCGAGCATGTCATGCAGTACCAGGACCTGGCCGTCGGTATCCGAGCCCGCACCAATGCCAATTACCGGAGCCCTGACGGCCTGGGAGATTCGTGCGGCCAGCGGCGCTGGAACACATTCCAGCAGAATGAGGTCGGCGCCGGCTGACTCCAGTTCGCAGGCATGTTCGATCATCATCTCCGCTGCCTTTTCGTCACGGCCCTGTACCTTGTAGCCGCCAAACTTGTTGACGAACTGCGGTGTCAGGCCCAGGTGTGCACACACGGGCACGCCGCGTTCGCTCAGGGCGGCGATGGTGTCTTTCATCCAGTCGGTGCCTTCGAGTTTCACCATGTGGGCGCCGGCGCGCATCAGTTCCGCGGCGTTCTCCAGGGCGGCCTCAACGGTTCCGTAGCTCATGAACGGCATGTCCGCCATGATCAGGGAGCCGCGGTTACCCTTGGCGACACAGCTGACGTGGTACACCATCTGGTCCATGGTCACCGGCAGAGTGCTGTCGTGGCCCTGTAGCACCATGCCAAGGGAATCGCCAATCAGAATAACGTGAACGCCCGCTTCGCTGACGACCTGGGAGAAGGTGGCGTCGTAGGCGGTAAGAGCGGCGAAGGCTTCGCCCTTTTGCTTGAATTCACGCAGGGTATTGATGGTAACAGCCATAGAATCCTTGCCTTTTGGGTGGGTGGGCCTGGACCGGGCCGGGCTTCCGGCACTGAAGTGTTAAGGGTAATCCGCGGGTGGAAGCTTGCGCAAGCGGTTGTCCGGGCATTGGCGGCGCAGAGTGGCAACCGGCGTTCCGTCCGGCAATGTCAGGCCTGGGTTCAGGTCCAGTAGGGGCTGGAGGGCAAAGTCGCGATTTGGCAGTTCCCTGTGGGGTACGGTAAGCCGTTCATCATCCAGTGCCCGATCCCCAAACAGCAGCAGGTCCAGGTCGAGGGTTCGGGGGCCCCAGCGCCGGAGCCGTTCCCGGCCGTGAGCCTGCTCGATTGACAGCAGCTGGTCGAGCAATTGATGGGGTTCCAGCGATGTTTTCAGCCACACGGCGCCGTTGACAAAGTCTGGCTGGTCCTGGGGGCCCACGGGCCGGCTCGCATAAAAGGCTGATTGGGCCACGAGACTGGTGTCCGGCAGGGCAGCCAGTTCGGAAACAGCCCGGGCGAGCTGGGCAGCAGGCGCTTCGAGATTGCTGCCCAGCCCGATGAACGCATCGGTCAGCATTGCTGTGGTGGTCTTTGAGCCGGTTTGCGGCGGCGCTTTCGCTTTTTCGGCGCGTCGCTGGCCAGTTCGGAGAGCATCCGTTCCTGGCGCCGCTCATCCGCTTGCTGGAACTCGGTCCACCATTGGCCCAGGCCTGGCTCAATCTCGCCAGAATTCTCCCGGACCAGCAGGAAATCGTAGGCAGCCCGGAACCGGGGGTGCGTCATGGTAACAAAGGCCCGTTTGCCCTGGCGGCGAGGCAGACGCATCTGGAGTTCCCAGATTTCCTTCATCGGCCCCGAGAAGCGTTTGGGAATTGAGGTTGCCTGCACCTGTCGGCCTATTACCTTGCCGATGGCGCCGTGCAGTGCGGGTTGAACCGGATCGCCATTGTCCTGTCTGCGATGCCATTCCGCCTGGAGTGCAGGCCAGAGCATGGCGGCAAACAGGAAGTAGGGGGTGACCGATTTGCCCTGGGCAATACGGGCGTCGGTGTTCCGGAGCGCCTGGCGGATCAGTTCATCCGGCTCGCCGGCCTCTATGGCCCTGACGGTTTCAGGAAACAGTGGCTCGAGCAGGTTGTAACGGGTTAACAGATCGTAGGTGGCCTCGCCGTGGCCAGCGGAAAACAGCTTGAGCACTTCATCAAACAGCCGGGCGGAAGGGATATGGCTCAGTAACGGGGCCAGCTCTTTTATCGGGGCTTCGGTTTCCGGTTCGATATCAAACCCGAGCTTGGCGGCAAACCGGATGGCCCGGAGCATACGAACCGGGTCTTCCCGGTAACGGGTTTCCGGGTCGCCAATCAGGCGCAGTTGCCGGTTACGCAAATCTTCTATGCCGTTGGCGAAATCGATGATGGTGAAGTCGCGAATGCAGTAGTACAGGGCGTTTACCGTAAAGTCCCGGCGCAGGGCGTCTTCTTCGTGATTGCCGTAGACATTATCCCGGAGCAGTAGTCCATGTTCGCTGGTTCTGCGATCATCATCGGCGTCGGTATCGGCTTCTGTGGTGTTGCCCCGGAAGGTGGTTACTTCGATGACTTCCCGGCCAAACACCACATGAACAATTCGGAACCTGCGGCCGATCAGCCGGGAGTTGCGGAACAGGTCGTGTACTTCCTCCGGCGTGGCGTTGGTGGCTATGTCAAAATCCTTGGGTATCCCACCCAGCAGGATGTCTCTGACGCCGCCACCGACCAGGTAGGCTTCATAGCCTGACTTGTTCAGGCGATGCAGCACCTTCTTGGCGGGCTCGCTGATGACCGAACGGGAGACGTTGTGTTGATCCCGTGGAATTTCCCGCCGCTGGTAGATGAGGGCTTTCTTTTTCCCGTTACCGGACATGAACGAACGGAATTTACCGACCGATTGCTCGACGAGTGTGAAAATTGATTTAGGCATTGAAATCCGTGGCCGCGATGAGCAAAAACCGAGAGTTTAACGGTTTGAGCAGGATTTGCACACGTCTGCCGTGGATTACAGTTCCGGTGCCCAGAAAATCAAAAGGCGGATCCGTTTACACGAATCCGCCCTCAAAGCGTTGACGATCTGCATTATTTTTGTTTTTGCCGGGATTTTTCTTCGTTTTTGTACCCCACTGTCTATCCCCAAATCTGGGGCATATCAACAGTGCAAACGGAAAGCTTTGAATACATAGAGCAGCCAGAGACACCGGGCGGGTTTGGAGTAGCTGCAGCGTTACCTGTAAGGTAATTCTTCTCTGCACCTACAACTCGCACGTGCCGTGGGACCACTAAAAAGCAAAGTACCCAAAACACTCAGTTCGCTCACGTTCTGTTTTTGTTTTTGTTGCCGAACGTTTTCCCGCAGCTTTTTGTTTTTGTTGTGGCGCTGCTTTGTCACTCTTGTTTTTGTTGTTGTGCGCTTAATTGTCTGCAGTCCGTGTGCCAGTTTTTTAATTTTATTGATTAACAATACCTTACGATTTTGTAGGCCATAAGTGTTACCCCGTATCCGACCTAAGTGTTACTGAGATTACGTTACTTCAGGAGGAAGTGTTACCGAGAGGAACAAAAGGTAACAACTGAGTTCCCGTTCACACTATTCCGGATTCCGGCTTCAGTTTCCTGAGGGTTTTTTTCGCGGGATCCCGAGGCGCTGGCGACGTTCCCACAGGGACTTCCGGCTGATACCCAGTTTCTGGGCCAGCTCGGTTTCGCTCATGCGGTCCTGATTCTCGAGAACGAAGTGCTGGAAGTAGTCTTCCAGGGAAAGGTCGTTGGCTGAATCTGCTTCCCTGGTCCGGGTCTGCTCATGGTTGCCTGCTACCAGCGTTTCCGGGATGTACTCGTCGCCGCCTTCACTGTCGAGGTCCAGTAGCGCCGGGCTAATAACATCGCCATCACTGAGGATGGTGGCCCGCTCAATGGCGTTTTCCAGCTCCCGCACGTTACCGGGCCAGCGGTGGCGTTCGAGGGCCCGCATGGCTTCCGGGCTGAGATTGAGGTTGGGTTTACCCATCTTCTCACCCTGGCGCTTCAGGAAACGGCGGGCCAGGCCGAGAATGTCGCTGTGACGCTCCCGTAACGGCGGGATCCGGATCTGCATGACATTCAGCCGGTAGTAAAGGTCTTCCCGGAACTCGCCCGTGCGTGTCATGGCTTTGAGGTTTCGGTGGGTAGCCGCAATCATCCGCACGTTCACCTTGCGGCTCTGAGTGGAGCCAACCTTGCGGATTTCGCTCTCCTGCAGAACCCGCAGCAGGCGGGCCTGGGCCTCTGCGGGCAATTCACCGATTTCATCCAGGAACAGGCTGCCGCCATCGGCGGCTTCGATCAGGCCCGTCCTCGCTGAGACCGCGCCGGTAAAGGCACCCTTCTCATGGCCGAACAGTTCCGATTCAATCAGGCTTTCGGGGATCGCTGCACAATTCACCGAAATTAACGGCTTGGTCGCGCGCGGGCTCATCAGGTGAAGGGCGCGGGCGGCCAGCTCCTTCCCGGTACCGGACTCCCCCTGGATCAGCACGGTGGTTTCCGTGGGCGCAACCTTTCGAATCAGGATAAACACGCGCTGCATGGGTTCGCAATCGCCGAACATGATGTTGGCGGGATCGCTGCTTTCGGGTATTTCAGCGGTGGCGGCGGGTTCACCGCCGGTGTTCTGGCCAGACGGTTTTCGAGCCAGGATATTCTCTACGGCAGCCAGCATTTCATCGTGGTCGAACGGTTTGGCGATGTATTCAACGGCACCCATCTTCATGGAATCCACGGCCGAGCGCAGGCTGGCGTAGCTGGTCATGATCAGCACCGGGGTGTTCGGCGCCCGGTTGATCAGCTCGGTGCCGGCAGCACCGGGCAGGCGAAGATCGGAGATGATCAGGTCAAACTGGTCCGGTTCGTGGTTCTGTTCGGCTTCCTCGACGGATGAGGCATCGGCGACTTCATAGCCGGCGTGCTGCAGCAGCTTGCGTACCGCTGAGCGAATAATGTCTTCGTCTTCCACGATCAGAATTCGAGGCATAACAGTCTCAAGACCCTTGGTTCTGGCTGATGGTAGTGTTGCCGGTTTCGGTTTCGGATTCATAGGCTGGCAATCTCAGCCGTACGCAGGTACCCCTGCCTGTTCCTGCATTAGCGGGGCTTTCAACCTGAATGTTGCCGTAGTGCTCTTCAATAATGCTGTACACCAGCGACAAGCCAAGGCCGGTCCCTTTATTGGGTGCCTTGGTGGTGTAAAACGGCTCAAAGATATGATCAAGCTGGTCTTCGGGGATGCCCGGGCCCTCATCGGCGACCTCGATAATAGCGGAGTAGCCGTCGCCCTTTCCACTGATCAGGACGGTGCCACCTTCAGGGGATGCATCCCGGGCGTTGGCCAACAGGTTGACGAACACCTGAACCAGGCGTTGTTCATCCCCAAGGATCTGTAGTGACGGTGGGCAGTCATTGATGTAATGAATGCTCAGCCCCTTGTCGCTGAGTGACAGCAGATTGATCGATTCCTCGACACACCGGTGTATTGTCACAGGCTCGTACTGGTTCGCCTGGGCATGATTGCCGGTCCGGGCGAAGTTCATCAGCGATTGCAGGATGGCAGAAATGCGCCGGGTCTGTTGCTGGATCTGTTCAGCCGTGTCCAGAATATCCGGGTTGTCCGTTTCCAGCTTCAGGTTCTGGGCCAGCGAGGAAATACCAGTAACCGGATTTCCGATCTCATGGGCAACGCCTGCTGCGAGCCTGCCCACCGAGGCCAGCCGCTCACTGTGCATGAGTTCGTCCTCAAGCAGGCGGGTCTCAGTCTGGTCTTCCACCAGGATGATACTGCCACCTTCGGTGTGATCCGGCCCACTCAGGGCAGCCTTGTGCAGGTTCAGCCAGTGTGGCCTGCCACGGAGATCCAGCCGGTGTTTGTAGCGGTGCAGATCTTCACCCCGGTTGAAACCCTCCAGCAACAGGCGCCAATGTTCGGGCAGTGCCATCAGCCGGGCACCGACCACCTCGTCGGCCGTGATGCCGGTGAGCTCCTCCATGGTGCGGTTCCACATCAGGATCTCGTCGTCTTCGCCTACCGAGCAGGCGGGAATGGGCAGGTTCTGCAAGGTTTGCCGGTAATGCCGGCGCAGGTTGTCGAGCTCTCCTGCCAGTCCTGTCAGACGGTTCTGATAATCGCCCAGGGCACGTTCGACATACCGGATGTCCTGAGCGGTGCCGCCCTGGGCCATGGGCTTGAAGCCGAGGTGGCGTTTGACCATATCGCGGGCAACGGAAGGTCCGAGCAGGCCAGAAAGATTGATTTCCACCTGGTCCCGTAGCCGCCTGAGCTGGTAGGGCCGGTACTCCACATTGGGCAGTTTCAGTTGACCGAGTGCCCGCTCCACTTCCCGCCGGGCAACGTCATCGCCCAGGGGGGCGGCCAGCTGGCGGACAAAATCACTGGAAGAGGTGGCCAGCAGTTCCCGTCGTTGGGGGCGGGAGAGGGCGCCCAACGAGCATGCCTGGGCTGCACTGGCTTCCTCGCTGGTGCTGGTGCTGAGTACCGAGATGAGGGCAAAGACGGTGATATTGGCCGTCAGACTCACGAAGGTGAAGATGTGCCAGTTGCTGTAATCCGGAATCAGCGGGGCGTCGAGCCAGGCCAGCAAATTGGCAGTATGAGAGAAGGGTAGGACCAGGGTGACGACCCAGATGACCAGCCCGACAAGCAGGCCGGCGATGACGCCGCGTCGGTTGCCCTCGGGCCAGTAGATCACGCCAAGGGCGCCGGGCAGCAATTGGAGGGTGCCGGACAGTGAAATAGCGCCGAGAATGGAGAGGTCAAGATTCTTGCCGATGGCCTCGTGAAACAGCAATGCCAGGAAAATAATCACGGCGATGAGCAGCCGTTTGATCCACTGGAGCCAGCGATAGATGTCGCCCTGGTCTTTCGGGGTTTTCAGTGGCAGCACCACGTGGTTCAGGGCCATGCCCGCCAGTGCCAGTGTGCTGACAATCATCAGGCCGCTGGCCGCTGACAGGCCGGCAATGTACATCAGCAGTGTGAGTGCGGGGCTGTCCAGGGTCTGAGCGGTGCCAATGGCGAAGAAGCCTGGGTCTGTTGTCACCGCCAGTTCCTGACCACCCCACAGAATAAGGGGGACTGGCAGGCCAAGCAGCAACAGGTAAAGTGGCAGGCCCCAACTGGCCTTTGCCAGGGCCTTGGGAGAGGGATTTTCACTGAAGGTCATGTGGTACATGTGCGGAAGTACCAACGCTCCGGCAAACGACATGAGCATCAGTGCCCGCCAGCTACCGTCATTAATGTTGAGCGTCATGGTGGCGGCGGAGGATCTGTTGCCGAGCCAGTGTTCCAGGCCGCCCATACCACCGAAGACCCCGAACAGAATGACGCCGCCGAGCACCAGTAACGCCACCAGTTTGACCAGCGAATCGAAAGCGATGGCAAGAACCAGGCCTTGATGATTCTCGGAGTTCTGGTCCCGGCGAGCCCCGAACAGCATGGCGAACAACACCACGATAAGGCTGAACATTACACTGATCAGCTTGGGTGAGGTATCCGGTGCCAGGATGCTGGCCGATGTGGCCACGGCCTGAATCTGCATGCTCAGCAGGGCCAGAATGGCACCGCCGGAGCACAGGGTTACCAGGGTGCCCGCCCACTGGCTGCGGTACCGGTAGGCAAACAGGTCTGCGAGGGAAGTAAGCTGGTAGGCGCGACCGATCCGCATGACAGGGTTCAGGAGTACGGGCGCCAGCAGGAAGGCGCCACTGATACCCAGATAATAGGCCTGGAAGCCGTAGCCGGATTCCGCCGCCATGCCAACGGCCCCATAAACCGCCCAGATGCCCGCGTAAACGCCCAGGCTGAGAATGTAGACCAGGGGATGGCGGACCCATTGGCGCGGCAGCATGCCACGCTCGGTCACCCAGGCAATACCGAATAGCAGGACCAGGTAGAGCAGGCTGGCGAGCAGCAGGCCGGAGGCGCTAAAACTCATTGGGATCCCGCCGCCACTCCAGCCAGAAACCGATGGCAATCAGCCCCGCCCAGATAACATACGGGCTGTACCAGGCGTTTCCCGGCGAAGTCCACCAGTCGAGGATGTTGGGCGAAAAAATATAGATGGCCAGTACCAAGAGGAAAACCAGACGGTAGATATACATCAGGCATGCTATCCGCGCTGAGGTGTTAGAAGGGCTTTATACCATGTCCCTCACCGGGATGTCAGGTGGATGGCGCCCCGTTGCCAGTTCGCCTGGCCCCAGTCCAGCAGGGTTTCCGGTGGTCCTTTTGCCAGTGCTTGCGGTGGGTTCTGTCCGAGGGCGACCAGTGCCCTGAACAGGTTCTGTCCGGGGATGTTGTCGTCCAGGGCCGGCGCATGGGTCTGCTTGCTGAGTTTCTGGCCCGCTTCGTTGAGAACGACCGGGATGTGTAGCCAGTGCGGTGGCCTGGCACCAAGTGCCCGGTAAATCTGTTGTTGCTGGGCGGTCATTTCCAGCAGGTCCGAGCCGCGGACCACATCTGAAATGCCCTGGTCAATGTCATCAACCACCACCGCAAGCTGATAGGCGTAGAATCCTTCCTTGCGGAGTATGACCGGGTCATCCAGCTCTGCTCTTACAATCTGCTGCTGTGGGCCCAGCAGCAGATCCTGCCAGTGGCAGTCCTCGTCTGTCAGGGCAAAGCGAATGGCAAAAGGGCGGTCGCCGGTTACGGCCTTGCCGCTGCGGCATTGATTGGGGTGGCGCCCCTCATTGGCCTGGAGTTCCTTTCGCGAGCAGGGGCAGCGGTAGGCGCTGCCCTGTTCCATCAGCCGGGCAATGGTGGCCTGGTAGGCGCTGTGCCGCCGGGACTGAAACCGGACTGGTTCATCGGGGAGCAGGCCGTGGGCTTCGAGACTGGAGAGGATCTGTCCGGTAGCTTCCGGAGGTTCCCGCAGGGGGTCGAGGTCTTCCAAGCGGATAAGCCATTGGCCACCCTGGTTGCGGGCTTCCAGGAAGCTGGCGAGGGCGGCTACCAGCGAGCCGAAATGCAGTGGGCCGGTCGGAGAAGGTGCGAACCGGCCGCGGTACCGGGGATTGGTCATGGCAGTCAGTCAGCCGGCCGGCCTTGCAGTGAGGGGCGCAAAGCCGGCGGCTGTCGAATGGCCGGTTCAGATGCCGGTCTGGCGCTCGCGAATCTCGGCCAGGGTTTTGCAGTCGATGCACAAGGTGGCCGTCGGACGAGCCTCCAGGCGGCGGATACCAATTTCCACACCACACTGGTCGCAGAAGCCGTAGTCGTCCTTGTCGATACGGTCGATGGTCTGGTCAATTTTCTTGATCAGTTTCCGTTCACGGTCACGGGTACGCAGTTCCAGGCTGAATTCCTCTTCCTGGGTTGCGCGATCACTGGGATCCGCGTAATTTGCCGCGTCTTCCTGCATGTGGTGCATGGTGCGGTCAACTTCTTCCATCAGTTCCTGCTTCCACTGCAGCAGCAGGTCCTTGAAGTGCTGAAGCATCTCGGCACTCATGTATTCTTCACCCTTCGCCATTTCGTAGGGGGTGAAGTTGGTAAAACGTTCGCGTGGTTGTTGTGCAGTATTTGCCATTGAACCCGGCCTCTTGTTTGTACTTCACAAGAACGCTTTGCTCCACTCCGCGTGAGCCCCCGTGGCTGCGCGGTTATACCCTGGGTGAAGCACTCGTCCTGAAACGGGAATTTGCGGAAAATAGCAGATTAGTCACGGGGGTGCCAGCCTTGTGACATTGACTTTTGTACGGAGATCACATGAAGTTTCCGGAACCGTTGGTTGAAGGCCGCCTAATCCGTCGTTACAAACGCTTCCTGGCGGATGTGCGGCTCCCGGACGGCACCGAGGTCATCGCCCACTGCCCGAACACCGGTTCCATGCTGGGTTGCCAGCCTGACAACGCCCGGGTCTGGCTCAGTCGCAGCGACAACCCCAAGCGCAAACTCCAATACACCTGGGAGTTGGTGGAAACCTCGCCCGGGCAACTGGCCTGCGTGAACACCGCCAGGCCCAACAGCCAGGCCCGCGAAGCCATTCAGGACGGCGTGGTGGTGGAGTTGGCCGGTTACCCGGACTGCCGCGCCGAGGTGAAATACGGAGCGGAAAAAAGCCGGATCGACCTGCTGCTGTCTGGTCATGAATCGGCAGCAGATGCCTGGGTTGAAGTAAAAAATGTCACGCTGGCCAAAAACGGCCAGGGTTTTTTCCCGGATGCGGTCACCGAGCGGGGCCAGAAACACCTGCGCGAGCTGATGGCGCAGGTTCAGCAGGGGCATCGCGCAGCACTGTTCTTTGTGGTTAATCACACTGGTATTGAAACCGTTCGTCCGGCGGACCACATTGACCGGAAATACGGCGAGCTGCTGCGCGAGGCCTGCGATGCGGGCGTGGAAGTGATCGCCTATCGTGCCAGCCTGAGTGGAAGCGAAGGAGTCCCCACAGGCATGCTGACCCTCACCGACCCGGTACCGGTTATTCTGGAAGTCTGATTTCGAAATGACCGTCACACTCCCGGGCCTTTCCCCGGAGCCGGAACCCGATAGATTTGCCCGGCCTCAGCTCGGACACGGGGCAGACGGGTTGCCAACCCCGCCTGTCGCTGGCCATTTTGGCAGTATGGCGTAGCGCATACGGGTTCCGTGATTCAGGGACATGACAATCTCATCGGCTTCCAGTCGGTGCGGGAAATAGCAGCCGGAAATCTTGGCGCTGGCAATGCTTGAGCCTTCCATTCTGGACTTCGAGAAATCCACGCCCCGCAGGTCTGCACCGCGAAAGTATGCGTGGCGGAAATCCAGCCCCCTGGCATCCATGCCCCGCAGGTCCAGGCCCCGGAAATCGCCGCGGGCGAAACTGGGCAGCTCTGTGGTCTTTGCCTTCTCGGCATTGAAGGCCTGCATGTCCTCACTGCGAAGGAGGTCATACAGGGGGTGGCTGATCTGATGTACTTCTTGTTCGCGGTTGTCGTCCATCTCATGCCTCATGCTGGCCAGTGGGAACCCGTTGTTTTAATAGCCCGTTTTAGCGAAGGAAATGCCCAGATGCTGCCGGATGCGGTCAGCCACCGCCTCTGCCACCTGTTTCTGGTCCGTGTGCAGATGGATGGTGTGGGTCTTTTCTTCGGCCGTCAGCGGTTCGAACCAGGTTTGCTGGGTGTCCAGGAGTTCCTCGGTTGCCTCCGAGGCGTCTCCCTTGCGGTTGCGTATCCATTCCCGGCGCAATGTCTCCGGCGCCTCGCAGTGTATCAGCGCAAACGGCACGCCCTGGGCTTCGGCCACGGAGGCCAGCAGCGACCGTTCGTTTTCTCTCAGGCTGGCGGCATCGACGATAACCGGCAAGCCGGCTGCCAGAACCTGTCCGGCGAGCTCTGCCAGCCGTTGGTAGGTTTTCGCTGTTGCTTCGGCGGTGTAGAGATTGCCGCCGGTGGAGGAGCGCGAGCTTTCCAGTGGCGCAAGCCCGTGCAGACGCTTGCGCTCAACATCTGAGCGCAGGCGGATCAGGCCCAGTTCGCCGGCCATGGCGGCGCTGACGCAGGTTTTTCCGCTGGCGGACAGGCCGGTGGTTGCCAGCAGATAGTGATTCGGGATGGTGCTGTAATCTTCGGCCAGCTGGGCGTAATCACGATAGCGCTGCATCAGGTCGGCTTTTTCGCCCTCGGTGAGGGACGGATTGGCCATGGTGAGCAGTGCAATCTTGGCCCGGACCATGGCCCGGTACGCCTTGTAGAGCGGCAACAGGGGCAGGGCTTCGAAGTCGCCCCGGTATTCCAGGTAGGTGTTGAGCACCAGATTGGCCAGCGAACCTTCCCGCCGGGATTCCAGGTCCATCAGCAGGAATGCCAGATCGTTAATCACATCAATCCAGCGGAAAGGCTCGCTGAATTCGATGCAATCGAAAACCGTAACTTCACCTTCAAAGCGGGTGATGTTGGCCAGGTGCAGGTCGCCGTGGCACTCACGGACCATGCCGTTGGCCCGGCGACTGGCAATCAGCTCCCGATGGCGTTTGAAGGTGGACTCGGTCCAGGCCTGGAGGTTATCCAGTTGCCGGAGCAGGTCGGCGTCGTCTATCAGCGGGCGTATCTGGTCAAAATTCTCCTGCATCGCCGCAAAGACCGCTTCGGGGGTTCCAAGCGGCTTTTCGTCAGGGACCGGTGACAATCGCTCGTGGAAGGCGGCGACCTGCCGGGCAAGGCTGGTCATAAGTTCCGGCGCCAGCTCACCGTTTTCCTGAAGGCGGTCGAACAGCTGGTCCTGATCGAACTGGCGCATTTTGATGGCGTATTCGAAGGCCTCGCCGTCACCGCCGAGAATGGGCTGATCCGGGGTCCCGGAAATCGGAAGGACCTCAAGGTACAGCGCTTCGGCCAGTCTTCGATTGAGCCGGAGCTCTTCCGCGCAGAAATGCTTTCTGCGTTCCAGGGTGGAGAAGTTCAGAAAGCCGAAATCCATCGGTTTCTTGATCTTGTAGGCATAATCGCCGGTCAGGATAACCTGGGAGATGTGGGTTTCAATGACCTGGAAGTCTTTGACCGGGTGGTCGTACAGCTCTGGATTCTGCAGTGCCAGAATCAGATTGCCTGGGGATGTCTCACTCACGGTGCTCTCCTCGCGTTCCCTGAACCCATTGATTTTTATTGCCCTATCATAACGGGCAGATTACAGAAATAACACACAGTTGGCCTGCCTTCCTGGCCGGTCCCTTCGTTATAATCCGGCCATGAAAAAATCCAGCTCATCTTCCCGGTCCAGACGAAAGCCCTCCCGAAAGTCCTCGAATAATGGTCGCCGGCCATGGTTCTGGCGTTTCATGTTCCGGTTTTGCGCCATTGGCCTTGTGTTGCTCGCAGGCTGGACGGTCTATCTCGATGCGGTTGTAACGTCCCGCTTCGAAGGGCGCCGGTTTGAAGTGCCGTCGCGGGTGTATGCCCGCCCCCTTGAGCTCTTTGAGGGCGCCAGTATCAGCGCCGATGCCCTTGAGCGGGAGCTCCGGCTATCCGGTTTTCACAAGGGCGCAGGCGATAAGCCCGGCAGTTACCAGCGCAATGGCAGCCGGTTCGTCATCAGTACCCGCGGGTTTTCCTTTCCGGACGGCGACGAGCCCAGGCGCAGGGTGTCTTTGACGATCTCGGGTGATCGGGTTCAGGATTTTTCGGTGATTCGGGGCGACGGTGCCTCAATCGTTCGTCTGGAACCGGCCCAGATTGGTGGTATTTACCCGGCGCACAAGGAGGATCGGGTACTGGTTCAACTGGACGAGGTGCCCGCGTTGCTAACCACCACCCTGATGGCGGTGGAGGATCGCAATTTTTACAACCATTTCGGCATTGCGCCGTTGTCCATTGGCCGGGCCATGCTGGCCAATATACAGGCCGGGAGGATTGTTCAGGGCGGCAGCACACTGACCCAGCAACTGGTTAAGAACTTTTTCCTGACCCGGGAACAGACACTGGTAAGAAAGGCCAACGAAGCCCTGATGTCAGTCTTGCTGGAATTGCATTACGAAAAGGATGACATCCTCGAAACCTACCTGAACGAAGTCTATCTGGGGCAGGCCGGCACCCGCAGCATCCATGGTTTTGGCCTGGCCAGCCAGTTTTATTTCGGGGAATCCCTCAAGTATCTGGATGTTCATCAGATTGCGCTGCTGGTCGGCATGGTCAAAGGGCCAAGCTACTACAACCCCCGGCGACACCCCGGGCGGGCAACGGAGCGTCGTAATCTCGTGATTTCCGAAATGGAGCAGGCCGGCCTGATCGAGCCGGAGAGAGCCGCTCGGGCCAGGGGGCTTCCGCTGGGAGTGAGTGAGCGCCCTTCGTATTCGGAGAATCGCTATCCCGCCTACATTGGTCTTGTGCGAAGGCACCTGGCCCGTGACTACAAGGAGGAAGATCTTCGCAGTGAAGGTTTGCGGATTTTTACTACTCTGGACCCGGCTATCCAGTACGCCGCAGAATTCGCCGTGACTGATACCTTGCCAAGACTCGGTGGTGCGAGGCTGGCGGAATCGCTGGAGGCGACCCTGGTGGTAACCGCCAAGGATTCCGGCGAAGTCCTGGCTCTTGTGGGTGGCAAGGACCCGCAGTTTGCAGGATTCAACCGGGCTCTGGACGCCAATCGCCCGATTGGTTCGTTGATTAAACCGTTCATTTATTTGTCGGCGTTGAGGGAGCCGGAGCGGTACACTTTGATGACTCCGGTGCTCGATAAATCCTTCACCCTGGAATTTGATGACGGTCGGCGCTGGCAACCGAAAAATTACGATGGCGAAGAGCGGGGGGAGGTGCCGCTGCACAAGGCGCTTTCCCGCTCCTACAACTTGCCTGCGGTGCGGGTTGGGCTGGATATCGGCGTGGATGTGGTCAGTGACACGCTGACGGCTTTTGGTGTCGATACGCCGATCTCGCAGTACCCGTCCATGTTGCTGGGCTCGGTTTCCATGAGCCCGGTAACGGTTGCCCAGATCTATCAGGGGCTGGCGACTTCCGGCTTCAATACCCCGTTAAGAACGATTCGGGAAGTCACCGATGCCAGCGGTGAGGCGCTTTCCCGGTACAGTCTTGAGGTGGAGCAGGTTGCCGATCCCGCGGCCGCGCATCTGGTACAGTACGCGATGCAGGAAACCATGCAGGAAGGCACCGGGCGTTCCGCCTACAACATTCTGCCACGGCAATTGACTCTGGCCGGCAAGACGGGGACCACGGACGATGGCCGGGATTCCTGGTTTGCCGGGTTCAGCGGGGATTTACTGGCAGTAGCCTGGGTCGGTCGTGATGATAACGGAGCAACAGCGTTGACAGGTGCCAGTGGGGCACTGCCGGTATGGTCCCGTTTTATGGCGCAGGTGCCGCAGCATGGCTTTTCGCCGGTGGTGCCTGATGGGGTCAACTACCACTGGGTCAATACGGAGCATCAGGCGCTGACAGATGAGTACTGCGACAATGCCCGTTTGCTGCCGTTCATAGCGGGCAGCGAGCCGACACAGACAATTTCATGTTCCGGAACCCTCGAACGGCGTATCCGGGGCTGGTTTGAAGGGTTGTTCCAATGAAGATCAAAGCGACGTTCAGAACAGGGCTCATCATGGCACTGCTCATCCTGGCGGGCTGTGCCTCCGGCCCGGGTGGCGGAATTTATGTGCCGGTGGGTGGTGAACCCGCCAAGGCGCCAGAGCCCCCACGAACCAGTGCCGGTGAGGATGAGGCGCCGGTCTGGCGAAAAAGCGAGCAGCCTGCGGCGGCGCCGCCAGAGCAGGAGCCGCCTCGCAGCAGTTCTCCGAGCTACCGTGAAACAGGGGATGGGCTCTCGCCGGCTGCGCTCAGCCTGGTGCGTGAAGCTGATGGATTACTAAAACAGGGTGACCCCTCCGGGGCAATCGCCCGGCTCGAACGGGCCCAGCGAATTGCGCCCCGTTCTGCCGAAGTGTATTTCAAGCTGTCGGAAGCCTACGTAGCCAGCAACCGCTTGGGCTCCGCTGAGCAGTTCACCCTTAAGGGGCTGTCTCTGGCTGGAAGCGACACCAGGCTGCAGAGAGCCGGTTGGCTGTTGCTGGCTGATATCCGTCGGGCAAGAGGTAATGTGGCAGGGGCGGATCAGGCGGAGGCGCGGGCAGCGGCCCTCTAACTCTAAAGAGTCATTTTCAGAAGATAACTGCATCAATTAACTGGATGTAACGCCCATTGTGAAGACGGCTCCTGACAGCGAAATATCAGCGGCCGTCTTCACGAATCTCCACTATCGGTATAGATCGAATCGCTTAATCCAGGGCCTGCTCCAGATCAGCGATCAAATCGTCGGCATCTTCCAGGCCGACTGATAAACGCAGCATGGCGTCGGAAATACTGCGACGGGTGCGTTCTTCCGCCGTTAGTCCATGGTGAGTGGTTGTGCAAGGTTGTGTTACCAGACTTTCCGCGCCACCCAAGCTGGGGGCCAGGGCGAACAACTTCAGCCGGTCTGCCACCCGCGTGGCGTATTCTCCGCTACCAGCGACCTCGATGGTCAGCATACCTCCGAAGCCGTACATCTGGTCTTTGGCAAGTGCGTGCCCTGGAAAATCAACCAGACCGGGATAGTAGACGTAGCTCACCTTCGGGTGCCGCTCCATGGCTTCAGCGATGCGCTGCGCAGACTCGTTTTGCTGGCGCACGCGTACCACCAGGGTGCGCAGACTACGAGCAAGCAATGAGGCCGTGCCTGGAGCAATCGTCGAGCCGAGATTCTTGCGCCAGTTCCACACCGGCATAAGTAACTCCTTTGAGCCCATCAAAACCCCTGCCGTGAGGTCACTGTGCCCGCCGAGATACTTGGTCGCGCTATGCACCACGAAATCAGCACCGAGTTCCAGTGGGCGTTGGTTGACCGGTGAGGCGAACGTGTTGTCGATTGCTACAAGGGCACCGTTGGCGTGTGCCTTCGCCGAAATAGTGCGAATGTCGAGCAATTCGAGGGCCGGGTTGGTGGGTGTCTCGAAAAATACCAGTTTTCCACCACCAGTCAACAAGGTATCGAGTTTGTCGAGTTCATTGCCCAGGATCAAATGGGTCCTGATCCCCAATAGGGGTAACTGGTTTGCCAGCAGTTCCAGCGTTCCGCCGTATGCATCGCCGATGCAAATGACGCCCTCACGTCCGTGCGTCAGGAACAAGGCCGTCTCGGCGGCCATCCCCGAACAGAAGGACCAGGCCATCTCCGCACCTTCGAGGCTGGCGAGCGTTTCTTCAATCGCAAAGATTGATGGGTTCAGGCCATAGCGAGTATAGAGACTCCCCGGCTTGCGACCGTCAACGACATCGAGCAGGTCAGCCGTCGATTTGAATGTAAAGGTGGTGGTGTCGTACACTGGAAGGTGCGGACTGCCGTGAGCATCCGTGAAACTGTGTCCATGAATGCTGCGCGTGGACAAGCCTTGTTTGCTGCTTTCGGTCATGGGAGTCTCCTGGTTATTTTTCCTGGGATTTCAGGCGGACATGACGACCAATTAAGTCGCCTTTTGTTCTTGATGCGGACGGCACATCGTGCGCCATATCCACCGCATCGTTCATCAGAAAAATATGGACTTTACTTCCCGCATCAGCCAGCTTGCCGGCCAGTCGCAGACCGTTCCAGGTGGCGTCAGTGGTGTCGTAGGGTTCGTGATTGAAAATGAGTAGGGTTTTCATGAGCGGTATCCAGAAGGAAGGGAATCAACGCCTGGCCAGCAGGCCGAAGTGAAAAGGGCAGCAATCTTGCAAATCAACAGATTCAATCGCTCGAAGTCCGACATCGGCCATCCACTCCCGACATTGCTCAGGCGTCGGGCGAATTGCCAACGAGGAGTTGGTATATCGCTGCGCCAGTGGATCACTGAAAGGACGCCTCCATCCTGCAAGATCCGTTTCGCGCCACCCAATTGCCGGCGACGAGGAAGGCCATCGTCTCCGCAACATAGAGTGCCACGTAAACAACCGGCGCCCAGATGCCTAAACCGATGAGCCAGACATTCAGTGCTGCCGGGTCGAGTTGGTCACGGTTGAGTCCAGCCCAGAGGACAGCGCCGGCAATACCTGCAAAGAGGAGTAAACGTGGAATGTGACGGCCCCGGTGCATGTCCGGTGTCACCACAATCAGGCGCAGGATCTGATCGAGGTCGAGCGGGATGCGGATGTTGCTGTGGTTGAACATCGCGGTCGCGTTGAGCAGCACCTCGAAGACCAGTACCGCGACGGCGGGTGGTCCGAGTGCGGCGACGACTGCCAGTTTGATCCCCATCGACAGCAGGATCTCGGCCGGGTGGAAGCGCAGACCGGTGGTGACGTCGAATTCCAGGTCAGTATGGTGCATACGGTGCAGTCGCCAAAGGGCGGGCACGGCATGGAACATTACATGCTGAAGGTATATGGCGAGATCGAGCGCCAGCAGCGACACCAGGAAGGCGAGCCAGGCAGGCGTCGCGAATATATTGAGCAGTCCCCAGCCGCGCTCTTCGGCAAGCAGCGCGAGCCCGACCGCCACGATGGGAAAGGTCAGGCGAACCAGGATCGTATCCACGACGACGACGCCGAGATTGCTGGTCCAGCGCAGCAGGCGAGGAATTTCCCGCCGTCGCCGCGGCGCCGCCACTTCCCATGCTGCCATCGCGACAAGAATGCCGAGAAAAAAGGCGATGCGGATCAGTGGCTCGTTCGCGAGAAACAGGTCGGTCATACGGAAGAGATCCTTGCCAACAGCCCATCCGGGCAATACATTCAATAAGTCATTTGAAAGATATAGCGTCTGAATCCCAATAATGTCAATCGGCGCTAAGCAGGCTTTGTTCGCGGAATTCGCGTCTGTGGTAAGTGCGTTTGGTCATCCGCACTTCGAACAAAGCCAGCAATCCATATTTCCTTGTGCTTGCGCTGAATGCGCCGGGTGGGCGCTCTTCAAACTTGATGCGATAACTCAAGCACAATTATAGATGTCAGGCTGAAACCACGAACTGGCCCATCATGCCAGCATCCTCGTGTTCCAGGATGTGGCAATGGTACATGTAGGGACTGTCCGGGTCGCTGTAGTCCGCGAAATTGAGAAGCAGGCGCACGCGCTCGCTCGGTGCCACAACGACCGTGTCCTTCAGGCCCATCTCTCCGGGGGCCGGCGGTGCGCCATTGCGGTCGAGTACGCGGAACTGCACGTCATGAATGTGAAAGGGGTGGGACATCATTGAGACGTTCTCGATTTGCCATATCTCCGTGGTGCCAACGCGGACGGCTTCATCGATGCGGTTCATGTTCATCGTCTTGCCATTGATTGTGAAGGAACCGCTACCCATCATCATGCCGCCCATGCCCATTTGCAGGACAAAGCGGCGTGTGCCCACCGCCCGGGATGGGTCGGGACGGTCCAAGCTGACGAGACGATCAGGCAGTCGCGCCGATTTGCCGCGCTGCGCGCCGGGCTTGATGTCGAGAACATCGAACGTCAGGTCGTCGCCCATCATCCCGCCCATCATGCCACCACCACCCATCATGCTGGTGTTTGGCGTTGCGAATGTGCGCAGCAGGGCCGGGCGGCCATCGTCCAGATCAACGACGATTTGCGCCCGCTCGGCGGGGGCGAGTGTGATGCGCGACCTTTCAAAGGGGCGCTCCAGCAGGCCGCCATCCGTACCGATGTGCTGGAACGTGCGTCCGTCGGCGAAGCCGATGGTGTGGAACCGGGCGTTGGAACCGTTGAGTATGCGCAACCGCAATTTGCTGGTGCGGGCCTCGAAATAGGGGCGCACCGTACCGTTGACCAGCAGGACATTGCCCCGCATGCCCATCATCACGCTGGGCATGGAGGTGCTGTATATCAGCGAACCGTTGCTATCGAAGGCGCGATCCTGCAAGACCAGGGGGATATCGTCCACGCCATAGTCGCTCGGCAGATCGAGGCGCGCAGTTTCGTCGTCATCCACATAGATGAGGCCGGCCAGGCCTTGGTAGACCTGCGGGCCGGTGCGCGGGACCATGTGCGAGTGATACCAGAACATCGAGGCGCGCTGTTTCACGGTAAATTGCGGCGACCAGGTTGCTCCGTCCGCGATCACTTGATGGGGACCACCATCGGCGCTGGCGGGCAGATGAAACCCATGCCAATGCAGCGTACTCGGCTCGCCGATCCGGTTTGTGACGTTCATGCGCACAAGTTCGCCCGCGCGCATTTTTAAGGTTGGCCCCAGATAGGCGCCGTTGATGCCGAGCGTTGAGGTCTTTACACCGTTGAAGAATTGGGAAAAGCCCTTCTGCAGCCCAAGATCATAGGTGCGCACGCCATCGCGCACTTCACCGGTCAAGCTCTTCGGGATCGTGAGAGGCTTGGGTTCGGTGGCGAAGGTCGGTGACCCAAAGATCCAGCGCCGCGCATCCCGGCTCGACAATATCCCGGCGGAGGCCAAACCGACGCCGCCCAGAAGCAAACCGGTCAGCGCAGTTCTACGCGAAATCATTTGATACTCCACAAAGCCGATTAGACATAGCCATCTCTTTTTGCTCCGAAGGGAAAATGATCGCCCTGACGCAGACGACCTGTTTCAAGACAGGTAACCTCTGCTGTGGTATTGACTTAGGGCGACATTTCAAGTATCAATTGATAGCTTGAATGACATTATAAAGGATGCATTACTTTGTCAACCGATAGTCCCAAACAGGCTCTGTTCGCGGAGTTTGCGTCAGTGGCCCGGGCACTCGGACATCCGCACCGGCTTGAGATGCTTGAGCATCTGGCACAAGGCGAGCGGGGCGTAGAGGCTTTGTCCGAGCGCGTCGGACTCTCGACCGCCAACGGCTCGCAGCACTTGCAGCATCTACGGCGGGCGGGTCTCGTCGCGTCACGGCGGGACGGAAAGTTCGTACTCTACCGACTGTCCGACGAAACCGTCCTGGGGTTGCTCTCCGAACTGCGCCGGGTGGCCGAACGCAACGTCGCCGAGGTCGACCGGATCGTGCGCGGCTATTTTGCGGATCGAGACAACATGGAACCGGTTTCACGAGCGGAATTGCTTGAACGCTCGCGAGCCGGGCTCGTTACTGTTCTCGATGTGCGTCCTGAGGACGAATTTGCCGTCGGCCACCTGGCGGGTGCGATTAACATTCCTCTAGGCGAGCTTGAGGCGCGCCTTGCCGAACTCGACCCTAATCAGGAGATCGTCGCCTATTGCCGCGGTGCATACTGCGTGCTGTCGTTTGAAGTCGTCGCCGAGTTGCGGCGTCGCGGCTTCCGGGTGCGCCGGCTGGAGGAGGGCTATCCGGAATGGCAGGCCGCCGGTCTTCCCATCGAGGTAAACGCCTGACGACCAAGAGAAGTCGAAAATAGGCCGTTCTAATCAGACACACGACCGATCAACAAACTAAGGAGATATAGTCATGAGTGATACCCAATCCGCCTCAATGAACGGCGTCGACGTTGGCAAGCTGTTGGCTACTCTTGATGCCATCAAGGCCGACCCCAGCCTTGCCAACTTCAAATTTCATGCCGAGACGGAATGGCGGGGTGGCGGCCACAGTCGCACCACGATCCAGAACTTCTTCGGCGTGGGCAGCGAGGATGCAAGCCGCAGCACACCGTTCATCGTAGAGGGGGACGAGCCTCCGGTGCTGCTCGGCGGCAACGCGGGGCCGAACGCGGTGGAACTCGTACTCACTGGGCTTGCCTCCTGCTTGGCGGTAGGATTTGCCTACAATGCCGCAGCGCGGGGCATCCAGGTGGAGGAACTGAGCTTTCACATAGACGGCGACATTGATCTGCATGGCTTTCTTGGGCTGTCGGAGAAAGTCCGGCCTGGCTACCAGAACATTCGCGTCACCTGCCGCGTGAAGAGCGATGCATCCCACGAGAAGCTTGTGGAGCTATGCGAGCATGTGCAGAACACCTCTCCGGTGTTGGATATCGTGCGCAACCCTGTCGCCGTTTCTGTGACGCTCGACGCACAATGAGATCATGGTGTTGTCATGCGGGATGATGTGGCGGAAATAAGCCGAACAGTGGGTATGGCGGCGTATTGCCTACCTCGCGCCCTGTGCTGGGCAAAAATCATCTACGCCGAGACATGAAAAACAATGAAGCTTGACCCTAATGCAGTTCAGAAAAAACTGTTTCCTGCGACGACGATGCCGGATCCCGCCTGGTGGCACACCCTCTGGCCGCACCCGGAAGGTGTAATTCGCGCGCTGGGGATAAGGCCCGGCATGACCGTCGTGGACCTCTGCTGCGGAGACGGGTACTTCACAGCGCCTTTGGCCGCTTTAGTTGAAGGCAAAGTGTACGCCGTAGACCTTGACTCGGCTATGTTGGAAAGGGCGCGGGCCGAGGTTGAACGCATCGACGCCAGCGTAAAACAATGGATCTGTGTTGATGCTCGAGACCTGTCGCGTCTAGTGCCGGAAGCCGTCGACTTCGTCCTGATTGCCAACACGTTCCACGGGATACCGGACAAAACGGCCATGGCACGCGGTGTCAGAGCGGTGCTCAAACCCGGTGGGCGTTTCGGGATCGTTAACTGGCATCAGCTTCCACGCGAGCAAACCGTCATTCTCGGCCAGCCGCGTGGGCCCAAAACGGAGATGCGCATGTCGCCGGAGCAGGTTCAGGACGTTGTAGAATCGGTGGGGTTTGAGTTGGAGCAGTTCGTGCAATTCCCACCATTCCACTACGGCGCCGTCTTCCGTCGGAAAGAGGAAAAAGACGCTTGAATTCCAGTATTGGGCACATTGCAGCGCGTCGATGTGACGTTGTCTCAACTGTATAACGCGATGAAGAAAATGATGAGCGAAGAAAAGGAGAAAGCATAAGCCGAAACCCAGGGGCAAGATAGTGGTGGTGGCCCAATGGAAATGGGCATGGCGAAGAAGATGATGGGGCAGATGGGCAAGGGTAAGCCGAGTCCAATCTGGATCGGCTCGGTTGTGACCCTCGGCACCTGATCAATACCATGCATGACTCACCGGGCGCGGGATTCGCCTGAAGGTCTTGACCGGGCATGGGGCTGCCATCGACAAAACGACCCCAGCGGGCAAGCTGGTGTTCGGGATCTTACCGGGGAGAGCGGCATGAAGACCATAGCCTTTTTCAACAATAAGGACGGAGTCGGCAAAACCTCATTGGTTTGCCATTTGGCATGGATGTACGCTGATCGAGGGCTCCGTACCTTAGCCGTTGACTTGGATCCGCAAGCCAACCTCAGCGCGATGTTTCTGGATGAGGAGCGTCTGGCAGGGCTCTGGGAGGATAACGGCCAGGCCACGGTCTACGAAAGTCTGTTGCCTTTGATGAATCGTACCGGCGATATTGCGCCACCCCACGTTGAACAGGTGGCAGAACGACTGGGGCTGGTGTGTGGAAACTTGGCGCTCTCGCGGTTTGAGGACATCTTATCCGAAAACTGGCCTAAGTGCCTTGACGGTCAGGAAGCCGCCTTCCGGGTGATTACCGCGTTTCACCGAATCATTGAACAGGCCGCGCGTGCGCATTCCGCAGATCTCGTGCTGATTGACGTAGGGCCCAACCTGGGTGCCATCAACCGTTCGGCATTGATCGCCTCGGAACAGGTTGTGCTGCCCTTGGCCCCAGACCTGTTCTCACTGCAGAGTTTGAAAAACCTTGGTCCCACGCTGCGTGATTGGCGCAAAGGCTGGGAGAAGCGCTTGGGCGAGCTACCCAGCTCTGCAAGCATTTCTGTGCCCTCAGGCAAGATGATGCCGACGGGTTACGTAGTGATGCAGCACGGCATAAGGGACAGTCGTCCCGTAAAGGCCTACATGCGATGGATGGACCGCATCCCCTTTGTTTACCGGGAGGCTGTGCTGGATGGACAGCCCGGTGAGGTGCCATCGGTTGCGAATGACCCATATAGCCTGGCCCAACTCAAGCACTATCGCAGCTTGATGCCGCTGGCTATGGAGGCCAACAAACCGATGTTCTTCCTCAAAGCGGCGGATGGTGCGATCGGCGCGCATGTTGAGGCGGTCAAATCCTGTTACCAGGATTTCTTTAACCTGGCTCAGCGTGTAGCCAGTCATGCCGGAATTCCGGTATCTTGATGCAATTGATCAAATCTCCAGAAAATTCAACAAAGTCGCCCTGCCGCTGGATGATATCAACGCCACCGCCGCGTGTTAGAAATCCATCCGCCATGGTCACCCCGGCACTCTGCACTTCGGGTGGGCCCGGCGCCCCCTTGGCGGCGGCGCGGGCGGTATTGTTTTCCAGTTGGTGAATGTCCCAGGCTACCAGTACGATCAGCCCCTTTCATGCGAAGCCAGCCGGTGGGTTGCGGATTACAGACCGGCATTCCTCAGCCGGTTGGCGTGCTGCTTGTAAACGGATTTCGGGTCAGTTTCGAACAGGCTGTGCAGTCCGAGCGCCTGGTTAATCTCATCAAGATGGTTCATGAAGTAATTGTCCCGGATAACCTTGCCAAAGCGGCTGCTGCAGCGCCCGACCAGACCATCGTTCTGGCTGAAACCGAAGGTCAGGCTGGTGGTGCCGAGCAGGGCGTCGGACGGGTCCAGCACGTTGGTGAGAACGCCGGTGCCTCCCCAGGAATAGAAGCGAACGCCATTTTCCGAGTAAGCCCCCTCTCCGCACGCCGTCGCCGGAACACCGGCAGGGGCGAAGCTGTTGAACTCGGCGCTTCCCTGAGTCGTCAGGGAGTAAAGGCTGGAACGCATGTCCTGGTTGTAGCCGCCGCCTGAAAGCAGGTCGATAAGGCCGCCAAGGGCATTGCCCAGGCTCGCTGCCAGACTTTCAGCGGGCGATCCGTAGATCAGGTCAGCGACCGGAGAGCCCGTGTGAGGGGAGCCCACCGAGGTTACCGAAGCCACCAGATCAGGCCGGACCCGGGCGATGTAGCGGGCAGTTGGCCCGCCATGGCTGTGGCCAATCAGGTTCACCTTGCCATGCACAGCGGCAATCGCCTGAACCTGAGGCAGCAGCGCTTCACCGCGTGCAATAGTGCTATCAAGAGCGGGAACCTGAGTGGTGTAAACATCGGCACCGTATTTACGGAGATCTTCCGCCACGCCGTACCAGTAATCCACGCCGGCAATGGAATCAAAACCGAACATGCCGTGCACCAGCACAACCGGGTAACGGGTATCGGTGTAATTTGAAGGGGTAGAGTCCCACCACCAGGCGGCGGAGGGCGCAGACCAGACCACGGTCAGGGCCAGGGCCATTGCTTTAATCCAGGCTTTCATTGTCGTTCCTACAGTTTGATGTTGTGTTTGTTATTCAAACTGCGGCTCAACCTAACGGTTTTCCCAGGGACTTCTTTCTCATACTGCATCCGCCTCAAGGCAGATCGAGTGCTTCCGTGCGCTGACTTGGTTCCTGGGTTGGTTAGGTTGATGCCGTCAGAGCATCTCGGCAGAGATGTGTCCATAATTTGATCAGCAACATGGATAAGTCAACGGCAGAAGAGGCAACCCGGGTGCGTTCACTCTGGAAGTGTGAGACACATCACGTGGATGGCCCCGCAGGATAAGCCTCGGGCTGCCCTGCGGGCTGCCCGAGTGGCGAGCGCCCGTCTCAGGGGTCAGAGCGTGGCCATAACCTTTTTGGCGGCTGCGGTGGTATGGGCAATATCTTGTTCTGACAACGCAGCGCTGGTGAAGCCAGCCTCGAAGGCGGAGGGGGCCAGATAGACGCCCTCCTTCAGCATGCCCTGGAAGAACTTCCTGAATCGCTCGACATCGCAGGCCATCACCTGGTCGAAGCGGGTAACCGAAGGCTCTTCAGTGAAGAAGAAACCAAACATGGCGCCGGAACCCTGGACGGTCAGGGGAATGCCGGTGGCATCGGCGGCCTCCTTGAGGCCTCGGCAAACGGCGTTGGTTTTCTCGGTCAGGCGGTCGTGAAAACCGGGCTCGGAAATTGCGTTCAGAGTCGTCAGGCCTGCACACATGGCGAGCGGGTTTCCGCTCAGGGTGCCGGCCTGGTAGACCGGGCCCAGCGGGGAGATATGCCCCATGATTTCACGCTTACCGCCAAAGGCGCCAACCGGAAGACCGCCGCCAATCACCTTGCCCAGAGCCGTGAGATCAGGCATCACGCCATAGAACCCCTGGGCACCGCCAAGGGACACGCGGAAGCCGGTCATTACCTCGTCAAAAATCAGCACCGAGCCATGCTCGTCGCATACCTCACGCAGCCCTTCGAGGAATCCGGGTACTGGCGGGATGCAATTCATGTTGCCGGCAACCGGCTCCACGATGATTGCCGCGATCTGGTCGCCCATCGTGCTGAAGGTCTCCCTGACACTATCGATGTCGTTGTAGGTCAGCGTCAGGGTAAGTTCGGCCAGGCTGGCCGGGATGCCCGGTGAATTCGGCACGCCGAGGGTCAGTGCGCCGGAGCCCGCCTTTACCAGAAGGGAATCCACATGTCCGTGGTAACAGCCTTCAAACTTCACAATCTTGTCCCGGCCGGTGTAACCCCGGGCCAGTCGGATCGCGCTCATCGTTGCCTCAGTACCGGAGTTCACCATGCGGACCAGATCGATTGAGGGCATCAGTTCGCAGACCTTTTTGGCCATCTCCGTCTCGAGCGCCGTTGGAGCGCCATAGCCGATGCCGAGATCAACCTGGGCGTGGAGGGCATCCTTGATGCGCGTGTCGGAGTGGCCAAGGATCATTGGCCCCCAGGAGCCGATATAGTCGATATAGCGTTGGCCGTCCTCGTCATACAGGTAGGCGCCCTGGGCGTGGTTGAAGAAAATGGGTGTTCCCCCGACACCGCGAAAGGCCCGGACCGGGGAATTTACGCCACCGGGAATGTATTTCTGAGCCTGCTCGAAAAGGGTTTCGGAGTGCGTCATGTGTCTGGGCTCCTGTTATCTTGGAAGTGAAAAAGTGAATGATGGTTTGCGAACAGTCGTTCAAATGCCCTTGCCCGTTGCTCAATGTCAATAGGGCTGCCCCCGAACAGGCCGCCAACCACGGCAAGCATGTCGGCACCGGCACGAATCAGAGGTTCGCCGTTTTCAGTGGTTACTCCGCCAATGGCGGCCAGGGGGCGACGGAAACGTTTCGCCTCGGTGAGCACCTCCTGCGATGCCGCCGGGGCCCCCGGTTTGGTCGAGGACGTGAAAAAGCGCCCGAATGCAAGATAGTCAGCACCTTCCTCCAGTCCGGCCTGTGCCAGTGCAAGGTCGGCATGGCAGGTCACTCCAATGATCGCCTGTTCCCCGAGCAACCGGCGGGCGGCGGCCAGTGAACCGTCTGTTTGCCCAAGGTGAGTTCCGGCAGCTCCAACCCGTTTTGCCAGTTCCGGATCGTCATTGATCAGCAGCGGTACGCCGGCGTTGCGGCAAACGGACTGAAGGTTTCTGGCCTGAGCGACTCTCTCGGCCAGGGGCGCGGATTTTTCCCGGTATTGTACCATTACCGCACCACCCCGCAGTGCCGCTTCAACGGATTCAATGAGAATGGCACGCGGGGTGAGCTGGCTGTCAGTAATGGCATAGAGTCCCGGGCGAAGCCCCTTGGTCATCGTTCCCACGGAATGCCCCGGTCCGGCACCGGCTGGCCTTTGCCAACCTCAAGCGCATGCAATATGGCGTGGTTTACGTAGTTCTGGGCCTGGGAAATGGCGGCGCGGGGCGACAGGCCTGACGCCCGACCTGCTGCAATAGCTGCCGCCAGCGTGCAGCCGGTACCGTGGTACTCTCCGCCAATACGCTCAATCTCCCAGTGCATGGGTTCCAGGTCATGGTTGTAAAGCGTGTTGGTGATGTGGATGCCGGTGCCATGGCCCCCGGTTGCAAAAACCGATTCACATCCGCCTTGCAGCAGGTGTTCGGCTGCCTCGCCCGGATTGTCGCTGCCTCCCAACAACGCCAGTTCGACCCCATTCGGGGTAATCATCTCGGCCAGCGGAAACAACCGCTCCTTCATGGCAGCAATCAGTTCGTCGTCGGCCAGGTCGCCGCCACCCGCGGCCTTGATCACCGGGTCGGTGATGAGCGGCAGGCCCGGGCGTTCGGCCATAAACTCCACCAGTACGTCCACCACCGCGGCGTTACCCAGTGCACCGGTTTTCACCGCGTGAATCGGGGCATCGTCTGCAATGCACTGAAGCTGCCTGCGAATCAACTCAGCAGAGACGGCTTCAGCGCCGTACACGTTCCGGGTGTCCTGAACGGTCAGGCAGGTCAGTACCGGCAGAGGGTGGCAACCCAGTGATGTAATCGCCTGGATGTCAGCCTGAATACCCGCGCCGCCAGAAGGGTCCAGACCGGAGAGTATCAATACCTGGGGACGGTTATAGCGTTTGATGAGCCACCTCCTTAGAACGGTTTGACGACAGCCAGGATAACAACGGCCAGAAGGATAAAGACCGGCAGTTCATTGAACCAGCGATAGAATACGTGGCTGCGGGTGTTCCGGTCGTTCCGGAAGACTTTGACAAGATGTCCGCAGTAGAAATGGTAAACGATCAGCACAGCGACCAAAAGCAGCTTCACATGCAGCCAGCCCTGACTGAAGTAGCCCGAGACATTGTAACTGATCAGCCACACACCGAAGACAATCGTGGCAATCATCGAGGGCGTAGTGATGCCCCGGTAGAGCTTGCGCTCCATGATCTTGAATCGTTCGCGCCCCGGCTCATCCTCGCAGGCGGCATGGTAGACGAACAGCCTGGGCAGATAGAAGATGCCGGCAAACCAGCACACCAGTGAAATAATATGAAAGGCTTTGACCCACAGCATTCGTCAGCTCCGTCGGTATTGGTAATAACTTTCGATATCGGATTTGAGCACCACACCGTAAACCCGCTGGATCATGGGCGCTACGTGACGTTGTACGTACAGGGCCTCGGCATTGGTTGACTCGAATTCGTCCAGGGCCTCCTCAAGGGTGGCCTGGTATTGTACCGGAGCGATATCACGACGATTGGCGGGAATATCCATCAGATCGATGGGCTCTGGCGGCTCGATTTCTTCTTCGGATACCGGCTTTTCAGTGTCTTCGAGATAGCGGGCGAGGTCGACCGCTGGCAGCAGGGCGGTCGGCCCGTTACTGCCCTCAACAACCAGCCACTTGGGTTCGGATTTCAGAATCTTCCGGGCGTGCTCGGCAGTAAGGTGCCGCTCTGTGCGCAGAATACTGCGGTCCATAATGGCGCCTACCGATACCCGGCGCAGGGCCTGGATAACCGGAGAATTCTGGTAGCTCAGGCCCTGGTTCTTGAGGATGGTAAGGAACAGTGATTTCTTGCCGAACGCTTCACTGGTCACCAGGCTTGAGGTGGTGATGATGAGCATCCCCGGAAGGATGATGTTGGCGTTATGGGTCAGTTCCATCAGCGCCATCAGGGCCGCCAGCGGCGCCTGAAGCACTGCCCCCATCATGGCTCCCATGCCCAGCATGGCGTAGACTCCCACGGAGGAAGCATGCTCCGGCATGATCTGGGCCCCGATCAGCCCCATTGCTCCCCCCAGCGTTGCACCCATGAACAGGGTCGGGCCGATGACGCCACTTGGCATGCCCAGCCCGATGGACAACGATGTAATGATCAGTTTGGCAGCGCCTGCGCCCAATAGCAGCCAGAAACCCAGCTGACCATTAATGGTTTCGTTAACAGTGTCGTACCCGATGCCCATGGTTTCCGGAACCAGAATGGCGAAAGGCACCATCAGCAAACCTGCGGTGACAATCCGCAGCAGGACTGGCCGGTGGTGATGTTTGCCCATGGTGTCCACCAACTGAATAAACAACGCAGCGGCAATGCCGATCATGACGGCAATGGCCAGAATCCAGGGAATCTCGAGCAGGGAATTCATCGTCAGGGCGGGCACGCTGAAGGCTGGCTCTGAGCCATACACCGCCTGGGTGACAACGGCGGCAGTGACCGCCGCCAGGATGATAGGGGTGAAGCCGGCAATGGTGTATTCCATCATCACGACTTCCATGGCGAAAATGACACCGGATATCGGCGTATTGAACGAGGCTGAAATCGCCGCTGCGCAGCCGCAGGCAACCAGGGTCCGGATGCTGTTGTTCGGCAATCGCATCCACTGCCCCATCAGGCTGGAGAACGCGGCCCCCAGATGCACGGCCGGCCCCTCCCGGCCTGCGGACTGGCCACTGACAACCGTGGCGACGCCCGAGATGAACTGCACGATGGCGCTGCGGATGGAGATGTAGCCCTGGTGGTAGTTCAGGCGCTCCATAACATGGACAACCCCCACCTTGCGGTCATGGATGGCCAGCCGATGGAACAGAAAACCGAGACTCAGAGCCCCTGCAAGAGGAAGCAGACCGCGGGTCAACAGGTCGAGGTTCTCAAACGACTCAGGGCCCTCTCCCGGAAGAAAACGCTCCAGGGGCCACTCGATGGCCAGGCGGAAAACCAGGATGACGCCGCCAGTGATAAGCCCCGATAACAGGCCAAGAACGGCCAGTTGCGGCAGCGCGTCGACACCGGAAAGCCTGCGCCGGAAAACAGGGATCAGGTGCGCGTTAATCTGGTGCCAGATCTTTTGCATGAGGCCAGTGTTCCGGTGAATTCGGGCGGACCGCCAGTAAGGTTTCTGATAACGTTTCTGACAACATTGTAACGGTCGCCCTGAGGGCTGCAATAAGTCATTGGTTTATCATGGTAGACTACGTCGATAAACCTCAAAACCCTGTTACGACGTCATTGGGACGTCGTTGGAGAGAAAGGTGATTAAAGTAGGCATCGTTGGTGGCACCGGGTATACCGGTGTGGAGCTGCTGAGAATCCTCGCGGTTCACCCTGAAGTTTCGGTCAGTTGCATCACATCCCGCTCGGAAGCCGGCCTGCCTGTGGCGGATATGTATCCGAATTTGCGCGGGCACTATGACCTCGCGTTTTCCGAGCCGGATGCAAGCGTACTGGCAGCATGCGATCTGGTTTTCTTTGCCACGCCCCACGGTGTCGCCATGAGGATGGTGCCGGAACTGATGGCAGCCGGCGTGCGAGTGGTTGATCTCTCAGCAGACTTCCGGCTGAAAGATCTGGGCGTATGGGCAAGCTGGTACGGCATGCGCCACGAAAGTCCGGAATGGGCTGAGAAGGCAGTCTACGGGCTGCCCGAGGTGGTCCGGGGTGACATCCGCGCAGCGCAACTGGTGGCGAACCCGGGCTGTTACCCGACGGCCGTCCAGCTCGGCTTTCTGCCTCTGCTTGAGCAGGGCCTGGTCGATCCCGCCCGCCTGATCGCAGATGCGAAATCGGGCGCCAGCGGTGCCGGCCGGCAGGGTAAGATCGGCATGTTGCACGGGGAGGTTGGCGAGAGCTTCAAGGCCTACGGCGCTTCCGGCCATCGCCATCTGCCCGAAATTCGGCAGGGGCTGTCCGGCGCGGCTGGTGGTAACGTAGGGGTGACGTTTGTTCCGCATCTGATCCCGATGATTCGCGGTATCGAGGCGACCCTCTATGCTGAGCTGAAAGATCCTGCGGATTTCGACCGGCTTCAGGCGCTGTTTGAAGAGCGGTACAAGGCGGAACCGTTTGTCGATGTCATGCCTTTTGGCAGTCATCCGGAAACCCGGAGCGTGCGGGGCGCAAACCAGTGCCGTATGGCGCTGCATCGGCAGGAGCAAAGCAACATTGTTATTGTGTCTTCGGTCATCGATAACCTGGTGAAGGGCGCCGCCGGGCAGGCGGTTCAGAACATGAACATCATGTTCGGGCTGAAAGAAACCATGGGGCTTGAGGCTCCGGCGCTTCTGCCGTAATGCCTAAGGGAAAACTGTGAGCGTGCAGAGAAAGCCGGCCGAAGAGTATGTTGTAGTCCGGCATCGCCCGGGTTACCGCCTGCGCAGAACCGCAATCCTGCTGGTGTTTACCATCATCGCTGCGCTCACCGGGTATGCAGCTGGCCTGGCGCAGGGCGGGTTCCGGTTCTCCAGCGCGGAAGAGTCGAGCCAGGTGCTGGAGAGCGAAGTCGAAAAGCTTCGGGAGGATTTCCGGGAAGCCCGGCAGCAGTTGATTAACCTGGAGCGCGGGCGAGCCATTGATGAGCAGGCCCTGAACCGGGCCCGGAAAATCATAGTCGATCTTGAAACCCGGATTGCGTCACTGCAATCGGACCTGATTTTCTATAAAAACATCATGGCACCCTCGGAAGCCAGCAAAGGGTTACAGGTCGACAGCGTCACGCTGACACCCAGCCGCACTCAGGGCGCCTATGATTTCAAGTTGGTACTGACCCAGGTCGGTAATAACAAAAGCTACATCTCCGGCGTGGTGGCGGTGAACGTCATCGGGCTGCGTGACCGGGAAAAAGAGGTGATTGCCCTGCGTGACCTTTCTGAGGATATCGAGGATCTCGGGGTGAAGTTCCGTTTCCGGTATTTCCAGGATGTTGAAGGGACTCTGGCGTTGCCGGAAGACTTTGAGCCAATCGAGATTCAGGTGGTAGCCCAGGCGGAGGGGCGGAAGTCCTCGCAGGCCGAGCGTACCTTTAACTGGGATGATTTAACGGAGAACTGACATGCTTGGCAAGAAAAAGCAGAAGCCGCGCCGGCCTGCCGGCCAATTTGACACCCTGGTTTCCTCCCGCACAACCATCGAAGGGGATGTTCACTTCTCGGGTGGGCTGCATGTGGATGGGCGTATTCGCGGCAAGGTGGTTGCTGATGAAGGGACGGATGCAGTGCTCAGGGTTTCGGAGGTCGGAGAGGTCACCGGCGACATCAACGCCCCTCATGTGATCATCAATGGTACGGTGAATGGTGATGTCTACGCCTCGGCCCATCTTGAACTGGCGGAAAAGGCATCCATCAATGGGAGTGTTTTTTATAACCTTATCGAAATGGCGATGGGAGCTTCGGTTAACGGTAATCTGGTCCATCAGCGGGAACCGGTCGGGTTACTTGCACAGGCTGGCCCCGCCGCCTGGCAGCAGCAGAAACAGGCTCACGGCGCTGACCAGCCGGACGAGTCTGCTGAAGCATCCGTCGATGGTGGAAAGTCCGAATAGTTGATTGTTTTAGTCAGGAATACCATAATCGCCTGAGTTGTTAGCGATAATCCGGAGGCGAACTTGAGTGCAGTCCAGCAACAAATGGCCACACCGCTGTTCTTCAGTGACAGCGCCGTTGCCAAGGTGCGTGAGTTAATCGAGGAAGAGGGTAACGCCGAACTCAAACTCCGCGTCTTCGTAACGGGCGGCGGCTGTTCCGGGTTCCAGTATGGTTTCTCCTTCGACGAAAGCCAGGATGAAGAAGATACCGTTATCGAGCGTGACGGCGTTTATCTGTTGGTTGATCCGATGAGCTACCAGTATCTTGTCGGCGCCACCATCGATTACCAGGAGGGTCTTCAGGGCTCCCAGTTCGTCGTCCAGAACCCGAATGCCAGCTCAACCTGCGGGTGTGGCAGTTCCTTCTCTATCTGAATCCAGAAAGACCTCAGGCCGGGTAGATGGCCCCCAGGATTCGCGGGCCTGACGCTCCGGTCACCTCAGGTAAGTTGCCTGGCAATCCCTCCAAAGCCTGTTTTGCCAGCCAGGCAAATGCCACCGGTTCCACCATTTGCGGGTCCAGCCCCAGATCTGATGTCAGCGTGAGTCGGCTTTCAGGTAAAGCTTTCTCAAGCTCTGTCATCAGCAGCGAATTCCGCGCACCGCCGCCGCAGACATAAATCCGGAGATCGCGGGCTTCGGGCAATTGATTTGCCACACTTTCCACGGTCAGCTGCAGCAGGGTTCGCTGAATATTTTCGGCCGGGATGTCCGGGTGGCGACTTACCTGCGTTTTTACCCAGTCGAGATTGAACCTCTCCTTACCCGTGCTTTTCGGGGGAGGGCGCGAAAAATAGGCATCCGAGAGCATATCGCTGAGCAGTTCCTGATTCACTTCGCCTTCATTGGCCCAATGGCCATCGCTGTCAAAAGGAAGTCCGGTCTGAGCCAGGCACCAGGCATCCATCAGCGCGTTGGCTGGGCCGGTGTCGAAACCGGTTACCGGACTGCCTCTGTCGGCCGGGATCCAGGTTATGTTCGCAATGCCGCCCAGATTAAGGATGCAGCGATCCTCTGTGTCTGAGCTGAAAAAGGCCTTGTGAAACGCAGGGACCAAAGGCGCTCCCTGTCCTCCGGCAGCCATGTCCCTTCTGCGGAAGTCGGCGACGGTGGTAATGCCGGTGGCTTCAGAAATAACAGACGGATTGCCAATCTGGATGGTAAAGGGCGACACACCTAAAGGTTGATGGCGAAGTGTCTGACCGTGGCTGCCAATGGCGCGAATAGCGGATGCACAGAGACCGGAGTGCCGTATCACCTCTGCCGCGGCCTGCGCAAACAGCGTGCCGGCGAGAGTGTCCAGTTCGCCGATTTCATCCGGAGTTGCCTGATTCTGGCTGGCGGCCAGGAGTCTGTGCCGGATCTGATCGGGGTAGGGTACGGTGTGAGACGCGTGGATTCGTGCGGGCTGTCCCTGGAACGACACCAGCACGGCATCAATGCCATCCATGCTGGTACCGGACATCAAACCGATCCAGGCCTCCATGGCGCTCAGTCGTCTGAAGCCAGCGCGAGTTGCCGGTAACTCTCGCGGAAAACATCAAACTGTGCGATTCGTTGTTCGGTGACTTGCTTGAAGCGCGCCATCTCTGAAGACGGAACAGGTTTGGCATCCGGCAGTTTCACGGTGCGTGAGTTGCGCGGAGCGCCGTTCAGCCGGAACTCATAGTGCAGATGTGGCCCGGTTACCATGCCGGAAGAGCCGACATAGCCGATGGTTTCGCCCTGCTTTACCCGGGTGCCATTCTTAATGCCCTTTTTAAGGCGACTCATATGGGCGTAAAGCGTGGTGATGTTGTCGCCATGCTTGAGGATAACCGTGCGGCCGTAACCGCCTTTCCATCCCGCAAACTTCACACGACCTGCGCCGGCCGCCTTGATGGGGGTTCCTGGGGGGGCGCCATAGTCGGTGCCCTCGTGAGGACGAACCACATCCAGAACAGGGTGGCGCCTTTGAAGATTGAACGGCGAGGATACCCGCGCGTTGATCGGCGTGCGCAGGAATGCCTTACGCATGCTCTTGCCGTTGGAGTTGTAATAATCGCTGTCGCCATTACTGTCGGTGTAGAGTAGGGCAGTGTTCTCCTCGCCACGGTTCACAAATCTGGCAGACAGGATGCGCCCGGTATCGAACTTCTCGCCATCGAGGTAAAGTTCTTCATAGACCACTTCAAACTGGTCGCCCTTGCGAACGTCGTACACAAAGTCGATTTCCCATCCGAAGATGCCGGCCAACTCCATTGTGAGTTGGTCACTAAGGCCGGCTTCGCGAGCAGCAAGATAAAGTGAGCCGTCGATTGTTCCGGAAGCGAACGCCGGCCGTGCTTCAGGTTTGCGAACTTCCGTCTGACCGGTGAAGTTTTCGCCTTCCCTGGTGATTTTCAGGGTTTCCAGGAGGTTGCGCTGCAGCTCAACCGAAGCCAGAGCGCCGTCACCCGTTGTGGCGAAACGGATTGTTTCACCTGCGTAGAGGCGCTGCAGCTTTTCGGCTTCTCCTTCGCCATGGATCACCGAGAGCATAATGCCGTCACCGAATCCAGCTTTCTTGAAGAGCGAGGACAGGGTGTCGCCCGACTTGATGGCGAAGGTTTGCCACTCCAGTTCCGGTTGCTCCGGCGCGGCCGGGACTGCAGGCTCGGTGAGGCTGACTTGCAGGGAAGGCAGCTCTGTGGAATCTGTCGCAGGCGATGAGGGCTGTTTGTCCACCGAGGGCGAAACCGGTTGTGCAGAGGGTTCCGGTTCAGCGTTCGTCTTTGCGACGATTCCCTGCTCCAGATCCAGTGAATAGGACATCCGCTTGGCTTCGACATTGCTGCTGGGGCTCATCAGAACAGTGGCGGTAACAATCACAGTCGCCGCTGCAGCAATGGTAATGTGTGTTTTTGGAAACATTGTCAGCACGTGTCACACCCGTTTTAATCGGTATTCCGGCAGCTTGTACTATCTAATTAAAGCTGATGTTCAAGTATAGTCCAACAGGTTACCGTATAAAATGCAGACGGGACAGCGTGAAACATTACGGTTACTGTCCCATCCTCCGGATTTCTTTTGGCAGCGTTGTTATAATGCGCCGCCCTTTTGTTTTGGCGTTGATCAAAATCTGGTCAAGCCACTCTAGCAGGAGAGCGGGTAACTCACAGATTTCTTTTGTTGAAGTCTGTAACCGATGGAATCTTTCAGGACCAAAACTGGGGACGTGTTGTTCATGGCATGCACTGATGAAGCGTTGGCGATTATCAAGCGCGGAGTAGATGAACTCATTCCGGAAGATGAGTTGGTAGAAAAACTAAAGGAAGGTCGCCCCCTCAGGATCAAGGCTGGCTTCGATCCCACCGCGCCCGATCTTCATCTTGGGCACACCGTCCTTATTAACAAGCTTCGCCAGTTTCAGGATCTGGGTCACGAGGTCATCTTCCTGATCGGTGACTTTACAGGGATGATAGGCGATCCGACCGGGAAGAGTGCCACCCGGCCCCCTCTGACAGAGCAGCAGGTAGCCGATAACGCGGTCAGCTACAAAGAGCAGGTGTTCAAGATTCTCGATCCATCGAAAACCCGTGTGGTTTTCAACTCCGAGTGGATGAGCAAAATGACCGCGGCCGATATGATCAAGCTGGCGGGGCAGTATACCGTTGCCCGTATGCTTGAGCGCGATGATTTCACCAAGCGCTACCGGGCGGAGCGGGCCATCGCGATCCATGAGTTTCTCTATCCCCTGGTGCAGGGGTACGATTCGGTCGCCCTTGAGGCAGACGTTGAGCTTGGTGGGACCGACCAGAAGTTCAACTTGCTGATGGGGCGGATTCTCCAGAAGCATTATGGTCAGTCTCCCCAGGCGATTCTGACCATGCCTATTCTTGAGGGGCTTGATGGCGTTCAGAAGATGTCCAAATCCCTTGGTAATTACGTGGGTGTTAATGATTCTCCGGGTGAGATGTACGCCAAGCTGTTGTCGATGCCGGATGACCTTCTCTGGCGTTACTTTGAGTTGCTGAGCTTCCGTCCGCTTGCAGAGGTGGAGGCGTTCCGGAAGGAAGTGCTCGCGGGGGGTAACCCTCAGGATTATAAAAAATTGCTGGCGGAAGAGGTTATTACCCGTTTCCATGATAAAGAAGCTGCAAAAACGGCGCATAAGTCAGCTGGGAACCGTATTTCTCTTGGGAAGATTCCCGAGAACTTACCGACCATTGAGGTGTCACTTGAAGGGCAGTCCGGGATGCCAATGGCTTCGGTGTTGCGTTTGGCGGGCCTGGTGAAGAACGGTGCTGCCGCCCGCGATGTACTGGGGCGTGGTGCGGTTTTTGTCGATGGCCGGAAATTTGAGGGTGATCGGATGTTCGTGAAAGGTGACGACTGCATCATACAGGCGGGAAAGAAGAAGATAGCCCGCATTTTGATCACTGCATAACCGCATTTTGGTGATTTTGAAATTTTTCCCGGATCGCCGTTGACACCTCGGCGCAGGTCTGTAGAATGCGCATCTCTTTCGAGGGGCAGGCCAGTTGGGAGGCTCCGGATTCAAAAGACAACTGTTTGAAAGCGTTGAAGAAAACAAGTTTTAAAATTCTTCAGATAAACGGTTGACAGGGCAGCGGAACGATGTAGAATACGCGGCCTTGATTGAGCAACGGCTCAACCGCTCTTTAAAAAGTTAACCAA
>TARA_R110002124_G_scaffold116400_4_pt1 | contig 48337 bp, 65 predicted proteins | sample TARA_R110002124 | Tara Oceans TARA_R110002124 (sample SAMEA4397445) | marine metagenome | biome: Polar Biome; feature: [SRF] surface water layer (ENVO:00010504); material: water (ENVO:00002006), including particulate matter (ENVO:01000060) such as... | depth 5 m
GCAATTGTGACAGCGGTAATCGGTGTCCTTGCTGGCATCGTGATTGCAATGAAGGGTTTATATGATTTGGTAATGAAATCGGCACCCGCCTTAGAAATATTTGGGAAGGCATGGAGAAATATAGCCCCACGTCTCGCCGAAGTACAAAAAAGATTTGCCGCCCTGACCGCCAGTAGTGGAAGTGTACAGGATTCTTTTGATGCTTTTGTAAGAGATAACTCCGAGATGATATTGTGGGTCTTTGACACATTGGGAGAACTTGTCATGCAAACTATAGAGGCTATGATGAGATTTGGTGAAACCGTTGCTCACTTGGTAAAAGTACTGTGGCCACTCATAAAGATCGTAGGATACCTCTTCGCAGGTGCCCTCGCCTCTACCCTCCTCATCACCGCAGCAGTCGTCGCGGGGCTGGTAAATCTCATGACTATCTTCCAGCAGATATATCATTTTCTCTTCGTCGGAAACAGTCCATCTTTCTTGGCGGTGCTGGGAATGGTGGGCAGTGCGATCACTGCAGTTGGCAATGCCTTCATGTTCCCCATCAAGATGGTTGGCAAGCTAATGACCGGACTCAAGGACCTCGCTGGGCTATTGGCCGGAAAAGCTTTAAGCTTTCTTTCTGGAGCAATCTCATATGTTTTCGGGGGATCCCCAGAAGCACAAGTTAGTAATAATGGATTTGATAGGAAAGAGGATATGGAATCTAAAGCCGTATCAATCGGCGAGGAAGTCGCAAAGGCAGTTAAAGAGGCCCTCCAGAGTGTTCAGTTGAATAGCAAGGTGGAGCTTGAAGTTACTTCTGCATCTGGCTTGCCTACTTTATTCGACTATATGCAAAAGGGAATGGACGATGTTGCCTCGGGCCGCCCACCAAACCACGCAATGAATGCTAGCCGAGCAGGTATAGGATAAAAATATGACAAACGGTTGCCCCACATCTTCAAATCCATTTACAGATGATACTTTCGCCAACGACCTGATAATACAGACAGTTGCGAGTGGAAAATACTTAATTTTTAGAGACGGCATAGATTCTTTTGATAGATCTTACAGCATCAGTTGGGATCAGGTCAGTGTATATGGAAGACAAGACGCAATACAAACATACATGTCCACCGGAGAGACGATAAGCTTGAGCTTTCCACTAAAGCCGAGCACAATACCTGATGAGTTTAATAGACAGCTCGAAGCTATTTTGGCTCTTGGAAAATTCGCTAGACCATATTATAGTGGAGGGCTTATTAAGGAGTCGCCAATATTAAAGATAAGATATCGTAATCTTATCGTTGAGGAATATAATGACAGCAAAGGAACTCCTTTGTGGATCGCACCAACAAGCATATCTGTTAATTATGGTGACCGAGCAAGGGATGTCCTCGCCGCAGGTTCTCAGACTCGGAAGCTTATTGTTCCCAAAAGAATTTCCATTTCACTCAGTGCAGCGGTTATCAATGTTGATAAAAAATATTATGATGATGACCCCACCCCCATTGACCTTGGTGAGGACACCATTATAGTATCAACTCAAAAAGAAGCTGCAGTAGCTAATATTAATGGAGCTAAATAGATAATGCCCTTTAACAGACTGTCCAACAGAGACATCTTCAAGAACAAGAATCTTCTTTATGATGAAAAGTTCAAGAAAAAAAATGTATTAGGAATAGTGCAATATAATACCGACGAACTCACATTCCCTTCTGTCCAAGAGATGCAAAGTTTAACTTATGACACACGAATTTGGAAAGTGGGAGACAGGCTAACCAAGATAGCATATGCTACCTATGGTGATTCGAGGTATTGGTGGATCATTGCACAGTTCAATAAGAAGCCAACCGAACACCATTTTAAAGTGGGCGACATCTTCTATGTGCCTGTAAATCTGGAAGATATATTAAATTCTTTTGGATATTAATATTTTATGGAGTAGCAGAGAATGCCAAGAGAAATACCCCCACTAATAATAAAGCTTCTGAATGACACCCGCACTGATCTTCACACAGCCGCCCAGAAAATTGATAATTTGAAGGCTGCCTATAATGAAAACGGCTATAAGTGGACTCAAGAAAGCTTGCAAGATTGGTATGACGAAGCATTCGAAAAAGATAATTTCTTGGGCATATTTAATGAAACAGGCGAAATCATCGACGACAATGGCTCTATCGTCATAAGCTTCTATAATCTCGTAAAGGCCAATTCTAAAGATCTGAATAATACAACCACTCCGTCCTATCAAGAAGAGTGGGCGAACTTTAATGATAATTTTGGGCAGAAGCTCAGCAATAGCTCCTCACCAAGATGGCTTCTGGAAAATCCAGCTACGACATACAAGGATATCTTTCGGGAAAACACCGTCTATTATTCTATAGGATATGGGTTAAAAAAGTGGGGTGAGTTGGAGATCGCCGTCGTACTTTTAATGGCACATTCTTTTTGGATGTCGCTAGTGAATTTTGCTGCAGCCCAAAACAAGATTAAGGAAGTCGGGGTTGAGGAGGAAGAGCTTAAAGTCGAAAATGAAGATCTGCCTGTCGCTATTTTTGAATACCTCGAAAACCCAGTAGATACAGAGAAATTAGGGGAACTACTCCGTGACATATCCGAAGCCCGCAGTGCATTAACTGCCACTAAGTTTAATAAGCAAAAATATCTTATAGAGAAAATGGCGGACCTATCTGATCTATCCAAAAGGAGATTTGGATATCACCTACGGGCACAGGATCAGGTCGCGCTTGGCGATAGAGGACAGATATTAGGTATTAGTCAGGATAAAGTAATAAAGCTCGGAGAGAGCAGCAAAAATGCAATCAATAAAATAACGGGAGCAAGCCGGGGTAATGCTATGTTTGAACTATCAAATCTCGAACTCTCAAAGCTTGTTCCCGAAATACAGTTATCAAAGGTGCTATACGGCCCAAACATGGATATCGTAAAGGAAGTGGAGATAAAATTTCCGACTGTATTTATGGGCGCAGAAGAAAGTCCGTCTGTCGAAAGAATATTGGATCCATATGAGTTCATAGGCTCTAAGACCGGGTATGGTATTAAGAGCTTTTCTTGGGAATATAAAGGCGGTGACCCCTTCTCTGTCGACAGGGACATCACAGCGACACTGGAGCTGTACTTCCAAGATTTTTCTGAATTCACAAGAGTTCGACCCGGCGACTATAGGTATGTGGACCTACTCATTCCTTCTCGCGAGGAGTGTCCCGCAAAAAAGACAATGCTGGGAGAAAGGTTTCAGCGCGAAATCCGTGTTAAAGCCGGCTGGAAAGTCCCCCTAAGTCTGGAATCCAGTTTGCGAACGGCTCAATCTGCACCCACATTTACCAAAGATGATAAAGCTGCAAAAGATCAGCTAGTCACCCAGCACAAAAGTAAGATTGCTGCAATTGAAGCGTCTCAGGTAGATATGTTTTTAAGTCTTGTGGATTATAATATTTCTTTTGAGGGAAATGGAAATGGTGCCTCGACAATCACATTAAATTATCGCACCCGACTAGAGTCAGCGGGTAAGAACCGACTAATAAATGTTATTGGTGCCACAGAGAAAGAGCTAGACACTATAAAATATCTAGAAAACTTGGTTAATAACACCAAAGAGGACAAGAGAGAGGAGCTTCGAAAAAGACAGCAAAAATATTTTGAGAGAGTGAGGTCCCAAGCATCCAAAAGATTTGTTGAAAAACTTCTGGACAACAGGAGTGTTTACTGGAGGTTTGTCAATTTGTCAGAGGTGATGGTCTCCACACTGGGAAAAGACTCTGCTAAGGATTACTATGAAACCCTTCGGCTAGGCAGCGGTAGGGGCAGAAAGTTTGATCCCAAGAGCGAGGATGGCCTTGCACTAACACTCAATAAGCTAAGCCTAGCCCCCGATACGAGATTCGAAGATCTACCTCTTGTTACAGATATATTTGAGACTCCACAAAACCTCGGCGACAAAAAGCCAGAAAAAATAATGTATACTTTTTTTGGGGATATCGTCCAAGTAGCCCTCCAGACAGCCGTTGAGAGCGGGGCATATGTTGGTGCACCCAAAGAAATAATGAAAAATTTTAAGATAGCTTTATTGGACTTTAGAGTCGGAGAAGAGACCTATAATTTATCTAATCTTCCAGTGGAGCTAGGTGTGTTCATCGAATTTATGCAGAATAAAATAGGCAAGAGAAACGAGCATACTGTCTCCTTTATCTCCTTTCTCAAGGAGCTAATAGCAGAAATACTAACTAACAAAATCGATTCTTATCTTAACTTAAAGGATGGAACCACTAGATCATTTAAAGTGGGATACGTAGAGATGAACGAAGATCTAAAAACGGGTGCAGATGGTATACAGTATATGCTGAATAAGGAAAGCGACATAAGGAAGATAAACAAGCCCAGTAAACAGCAATACTTGATAGTTTATTCCGATTCAGCTCTTCCGGGCGAATATAAAATAACCAACTATAGTGATCAAAAGAAAAAGGATGAAGACAATGGACTACATCACTTTGCTCTAGGATCCCATAAGGGTATAATTAAGAACATATCTTTTGATAGAATCGATCTAGAATATGCCCGAGAAAGAAGGCTGACTATGAATCGGGAAGACCCATATGCACTGTTAGCAAATGTATTCAATGTTAATATATCTATGTTTGGCAATAACTTTTTCCGACCGGGAAGCTATATATATGTTGACCCCAAAGTTATGGGGGATGTCGGAAGGCCATTCAAGCCGGGTTCTATTGCCAATATAATGGGGTTAGGAGGATATCATATTACCACTGGAGTATCTCATAAAATAAACTTACACTCATATGAATCCACTTTGACTGCAGTTTTCGAAACATCCGGCGATGGTAAGTCCTCTGTAACTAGTTCGCAGAATAAAGAGGGAGTTGAAGGAGAAGAGGATAACTGTGATTAACCTAGACTTAAATAACGAATCGAACTTGGAAGAGGTGTTTATCAAGAGGCTGATGTATGAATACCTTGCCTATAATCGAATTGATAGTTCCACATTCACCAACCCCGCCGGAGTAAAAGACTATTGGCGGCTGGAAAATGTTTTGTTTGGAAAAGTCAATCCTGCGATGGCTGTTATACAGCCGAACAAATCCTCTTTGGTTTCGATACCGGGACAATCATCAACATTCTTTACTTATAGTTCAATCGCCGATCGGTTTGTTTCTTTTCAGAACACATTTAAAATACCGTCCCAATCCGGAAGGCTAGCTGCTGATAATTATTTAAATTCTCCAGAAATATTTAGATCTTTTATGGATGCAGATGTTTCTTACAATGAAAAGATGACAGTAGTATTGAGCAAGCACAACGGAGAGTTACTGCGAGGTCCGGAATCTGACAAGATAAGAAATATCAAGGATTACGCGAAGATATTCTTCCAGTCGATACTGGATTCAGCTCTGGGGGTCAAGATAACCAAAGTCTCTTATATCCTTTCACCTGATGTCTCAGCATTGAACTCCGGACTCTCTATAGAAATCGCAGATCTCAATCCCGCCGATAATAATCACAAACAGTCTTTCATAAGCAGTGATAATTTCGAGTTCTACAGGCAGACAGCAATTAACAATGGTTTTATACTGGACAAAAACATTCCTTGGAGGATGAATTACGACTTATCTTCCCCAATAACAGAAAACAAAGATTCTTTCTTGTCCCTTAACTTCACAGAGACACGGTACGAAGACTTAAATTACTTAATTTCTTTAGTGGTAGTAGGATATAATTCTCTGGTACAGCAAAAGGAAGAAGTCAGACAGGGAAATTGCACATATACTCGCACCACGATTGGAAAAGAGACTGTTTTAAGAGATGTCTTGCCCTTACATTATTGGATAAAAAGATATTGTCAGGTGAGGAATAAAGAGTCTGGAGAAATCTATACAAAGCCGGAACTAGACAAGATCATTCAATATGCAATTGATTTAAACGACACCCAATTATCTTATATTAGCTCAAAATTTAGATTACCCTATCTGTTCGAGGGATCTACAGTTTACACCAATCTTAAGAAATATTATTTAGAAAAAAACAATATTTCCCTTGACAACTTCTCTGAACATGTTAAATTAGTAATTAAGAACTCGATCAATAAGATCTATTGAGGCAGATTTGCTATTTCAAACCCTTGACGACAAAAAAGAGTGTGTTGGTATCTATACCAATGGGAATCTCTCTTTTGACGAAGTTCTTGATCAAGACCTCAGTAAAACTTGGTCATACTCATCTTTCTTGCAAGATAGGGAGATCGAGTATGCTAAATTATATTGCGAGGGTAAATCCCTTGATAAGGTATGCCCAGAAGCCCTGTATGACCGCTGGGAGAGTGTATCAAATAAACTCAAGGCTTTTATCAAATCATTTAATACATCTCGTGTGTCACTAAATGAGAGTTGTTTTTTTGATTTAGTTCCCGAGAAGTTTCTTTTGGAATATTGTTATGTAAAAGATCTTATATGCGAGCACGTATTCGAGGAACATGAAAAACCCAGCAATTATGATTACCTGCTCGAACTTACAAAAGTGATCGAGGAAATAAAATACACTAAGCTCAACATAAATACCAGCAACCTTTCTTTATACCGGAGTAAGCATAGAAAATTCTTAAAGAAGCTAAGGACCATGCAGCCTTATTGTAAGTTTAACATATGGGGTACAAAGACAGGCCGCCTGACTACGGTGCCAAAGACCTTCCCTATTCTGACTATGGATAAAGAGTTCAGAAGTGTCATAGAGCCAAAAAATGATTATTTTATCGAGCTTGACTTTAACGCAGCAGAATTGAGGACCTTAATCTCTCTCCAGCAGAAACCACAGCCACCAGAAGACATCCATGATTGGAACATGAAGCATGTATTTAAGGGAAGCTTAACTAGAGCCGAAGCCAAAAAGAGAATATTCGCTTGGCTCTATAATCCTGAAAGCCATGACGAACTGTGCGAGAAAGCATACAACAGGCGATCAATCTTGAGAGAATATTATAGTGCCAATCAGGTTGAAACTATTTTCGGCAGAAAAATCCAATCAGAGAGGAGAACGGCCTTAAATTACATCATTCAGTCCACCTGTGCAGAGAATGTTTTGCGGCAAATGATTAAGGTATCTAATTATATAAGAGGGTGTAAATCATATGTTGCTTTTCCGATCCATGATTCTATTGTATTGGACTTTTCACTTGAAGACCGAGACAGACTCGGAGACATTATAGATTTATTCGCAACTACAGAACTCGGTAAATTCAAAGTCAATGTTAGTGTCGGAACAAACTTTGGCGATCTTAAAAAGTTAGAGGTTTAAATGAATGTTATTGGTCTAGGTGATGCTGGTTGCAATGTTGCGGATTCGTTTGCACAGTACCCACAATACAAAATATTTAAAATAAATGTTGACATCGAGGGGAAAGGGTGCTATAATATACCTATACTTGAGACAGCGGAAGAATATGAAGCCTATGATTATCCAAAGATTCGCTCCTTCTTTAAAGGTGTGAAAGGAGAAACTCTTTTTATTATTGGTGGTTCGGGCAAGATTTCCTGCGGAGCACTTAGAGTCTTAGAGGGCATTAAACGTCTTCCGGTCTCCATCTTATATATTCAACCCGATTTAAGCATGTTGGACGAAATGCAACAAAAACAAGAAAAACTAGTGAGGAATGTCATTCAACAATATGCACGATCTGGTATCTTCGAAAAGGTATGCTTGGTTTCAAACAACTTGCTGGATGGAATAATAGGCGGTGCACCCATCATCGGATACTTTGAGGCACTTAACGAGGTGCTCGTGCCCTCTTTACACATGGTAAATTTCTTTTCTAACACCAAAGCCGTTTCTGGTGGAATACCTAGACCAAAAAACACACATCGAATTTATACAGTAGGGATCTTCGATATTCAAAAAAATGAAGAAAAAATGTTTTTTTCCCTTGACAACGCTCGAAATAAGTGTTATATTTATGGAGTAAGCGAAGAAAAGTTAAAGACAGATAAAAAACTCATGAATAAAATCAAAAAACAAATTGAGTCAAAGAAGAAGGAGAATCTTGATATATCATACGCAATTTATCCTACGGATTATGAATACGATATCGGCTATGTTATAGAGAGAACTCCTGTTATTCAGAATTAAATTTTAATTTCACTTTATTAATAACCAACCAGCAGAGCGAGAGATTTGTCGCTCTGACTATAGCCAATAACGGCACAATCAAACGAGAGGAGAGAGAAAGATGGCATTAGACATCAATAAGATTCGAGCACGACTCGATACAGTAAAGAATAACGGCAAAGCTGGAGGATCATTCTGGCGGCCAAAGGATGGAACACAGACAATCCGCATTGTCCCAACACAAGATGGCGACCCCTTTAAGGATTATTGGTTCCACTATAACTTAGGGCCTGAGCAGAGAGGAGGACTTCTTTGTCCAAAGAAAAACCACGGCGATGATTGCCCAATTTGTAATTTCAAAGACCAGCTTTGGAAAGAATTTAATGATACACAAGACCAAGACACGATGAAGATGGCAAAGGACTTGTCCCCTCGCCAGCGCTTCTTCTCACCAGTTCTCGTTCGAGGCGAAGAGAGGGATGGCATTCGTGTCTGGGGCTACGGCAAAGAGGCTTACACTTCTTTGTTGAACTTAGTCCTTAACCCAGAATACGGAGATATTACCGATGTTGATGCCGGTACTGATTTGACCATGACTTATGGAAAGCCACCGGGAGCAAGCTTTCCTAAAACAACACTGACACCTCGCCGACGTTCTAGTCCTCTGTGCGATGAGGCAGTCGGTGGTGACGAGGAATGTACTCGACTTCTGGACAATATTCCAGCATTCGATAATCTATTCCCCGTAAAGACACGGGAAGAAGTGCAATCAGCCCTTGATGGATTCGTCTCTTCTCTCGAAGGTGACGGCGAAGGGACTGGCACATCAGACTTGGTAGTCAACGAAGGGACACCAGATGTCCTCGCTGCTTTCAACGAGTTGACAGGAAACTAGGAATATCTCCGACCGCAGGGAGGCATGGGTTATAGATGCCTCACTTTTTTAACAATCCTAAGAGGAAAACAATGACAACTGAAACTACAAATACACTTACGACCGCCACCGAAGGTGTCAATGCCACTGTTCACTATCGAGGTACACTCGAAGACGGAAGCGAGTTCGACAATTCGCATATCCGTGGGGAGCCCATTACCTTCACGGTGGGGGCAGGCCAGATGATTCCCGGATTTAATGATGCTGTGGATGGGATGACGGTGGGGGATACGAAAACAGTCACCCTTACTCCGGATCTAGCATACGGGGATGTCAATCCTGATGCTCAAACTACTTTTCCCACGAGTGGTTTTCCGGAAGGGGTTGAATTGGTCGAAGGCATGCCCATTCCCCTCAAGACCCCGGACGGTCGTACTATGATGGGCCGCCTAGCCGAACAGCATGGCGATACGGTAACTATCGACTTAAATCACCCATTAGCTGGTCAGACACTGCAATTTGAGATTGAACTGGTAGAAGTCACGACACCTACCAGCACGGACACTTCAACCGACGAGGGAATCGCTACCTAATAACAAGCGCGTTGTGACCGCAGGGAGGCATGGGTTTACAGATGCCTCACTTTATTTTTTAGGAGAAAACACATGGCAAAAAGAAGCAACTCATCTGCTGGAAAACTTTCCATGGCCGATATGAGAAAGATGATTAATAAAAAGGCAGGCATGGATGTCGCGCATGACTTAAATAAAGCCAACCCCACAGAGGTCACCCAGTGGATCCCGACAGGTTCGCGATGGCTAGACTCTATCATTTGCAAAGGACACTATGCAGGAATTCCTGTTGGGAAAGTTTCTGAAATAGCCGGACTAGAGGCAACAGGCAAATCTTACATGGCTGCTCAAATTGCTGCAAATGCTCAGAAAATGGGAATTGATGTTGTATACTTTGATTCAGAGTCTGCAATTGACCCATCCTTTCTGGAAAATGCAGGCTGTGACTTAGATAGTCTTTTATATGTTCAGGCACAATCCGTTGAGTTTGTTCTGGAGACCATTGAAGATTTGCTGGCATCAGAGAACCAAATGCTGTTTATCTGGGATTCTTTAGCACTCACCCCTGCTGTTAGCGAAGTTGAGGGTAGTTTCGATCCGATGTCACAGATGGCTATGAAAGCAAGAATTCTTGCAAGGGCAATGTCAAAGCTTGCTCTGCCTATAGCAAATGCGAATGCAACACTGCTTGTGTTAAACCAGCTAAAGACAAACATTACTCGAATTGCAGCCGAGGCCATGACAACACCGTATGTGACACCCGGCGGTAAAGCAATGGCATATGCTTACTCTCTTCGGGTCTGGCTAACTGGTCGTAAGGCTAAGGCAAGCTTTGTTGTGGATGAAAATGGGTTTAGAATAGGCTCTGAAGTCAAAGTCAAGATCGAAAAGTCTCGCTTTGGAACCGCTGGCCGCCGATGTAATTTTAGAATCCTGTGGGGCGGAAGCAGTGTGGCAATTCAAGATGATGAATCTTTGTTCGACGCAGTGAAATCTTCAGACAATATCCTTCAGTCTGGGGCATGGTACACGATGGTCTTTGAAGATGGCACAACGGAGAAGTTTCAAGCAGCAAAGTGGGTAGAGAAGATGCAGAATGATAAGTTTCGACAACGTGTCTATCAGATTATTGATGAAGAAGTCATTATGAAGTTTGATAAGAGGCAGGGTAGTGCTTCTGATTTCTATGATTCTGAGGAAGCAGCAGACTAATTGGTGATATGGAAGATTCGTTTGTAAAGATTAAATATGATAAGCTAGTCTACGAGCTAAAGTTTTTAGAAGCGGATCTTCACTATCACAACTCTATCTTGGAAAAAGCCAGTGCCGAGTTCAATGCACAGTGCAGGTCCGCTATTGAGGACAAGGGTCTTGAAGATGTTTTTTACGGTGAAAAATCAGCTGCTGAACAACATGCAAAAAAACAACTAGCTGATAAAGAGGGTGCCAAAAAAACAAAAGTCAGCAAAGATACCGATCTTCTTTTTAAAAAAATAGCCACAGTCACACATCCGGATAAGCTTCTTAACCTCGAACCTGCCGAGAGGGAGGTTAAAAGCGAAATCTTCCTAAAAGCCACAGCAGCTAAAGATGAGGATAACTTGCTCAAACTACATTTAATAGCCGCAGAGCTGGGCATAGAGATTCCGGAGATATCACATTCAAACCTGCTGATGTTCGAAAATAAGATAGTGCAGATAAAAGATGAAATTGATTCCAAAAAATCAACATGGATGTGGAACTGGCTGCTTGCCCCGCCAGATAAAAAAGGGGCATTGATGGACGATTATGTTTCCTTCATGATCCAGACAGTAACCAAAGACGACTCTCAAACTACGGAGTAAAAGATGACAAAAAGATTAATGGTAGTCGATGCCCTTAATGCATATTTCAGGGCCTATATCGTAGACCCGAGCCTATCACTTAATGGCCAACCAATCGGAGGATACAAGGGGTTTGTGAAGATTCTCCAAAAACTTTGTCGAGAACTCCGACCTGATGAGATTATTATCGCTTGGGATGGCGCAGGCGGATCCCAAAAAAGAAGGGCTACTAACAAAAATTACAAGGAAGGCCGCAAGCCGATTCGGCTAAACAGGGCAGTACGCACACTGACGGAAGATGAGGAAATGCAGAATAAGGTCTGGCAACAGTACCGCCTCATGGAGATGCTGAATCATATGCCGTTTATCCAAATCGTGAGTGACGGCATCGAGGCAGACGATGTTATATCTTATGCTGTTCAGCACCACAAATACAAGGGGTGGGAAAAAATAATCATCTCTAGCGACAAGGACTTCTTTCAGCTTTGTGATGACGAGACGATTCTATATCGCCCCATTCAAAAGTCATTTGTCAATAAGCCTAGGATCCTAGAGGAGTTCGGCATCCACCCTACAAACTTTGCGATGGCTCGGGCGATCGCCGGGGACAAATCCGATAACCTAGATGGTGTACGGGGTGTCGGCCTAAAGACCATCTCCAAGAAGATGAAGTTCTTCGCGAAAGAAGAGTCGGTTACATTCAAGGAACTGTTCGATTACTGTGAAAATGACAACACAGGACTTAAAGCCTTCACATCTATCTTAGAAAGCAGGAGTACCATACAGGACAATTATAAGATCATGCAGCTGTACTCACCGGCGATGTCTATTCAAACTAAAAACAAGATCCAACATGCTCTGGAGGGTTTCGAGCCCCAGTTCAACAAGACCGAAGTGATCAAGAGGATGAAGGAAGACGGATTCGGAGAGTGGAACACTTCGGATATATTTGCCATCTGCAAAAGAATCACAAGTAAACCTTGACAAGGGCTTCTTGGTATGGTATATTAAATAACATCGGAGGGTTATATGTCACAGGAAGACTTTAGTCAGTACGGCAAAGATTTCCAAGAAAGTTTATGTCACTTGATCCTTACGGATCGACCATTTGCAGATCAAATGTATGAGGTGATTGATATAAACTTTTTAGAACTCAAGTATCTTCAAACCTTTATACGGCTAATACAGAACTATAGAGAGAAGTACGGAGTTCATCCGAGCGAAGACATTATGAAGACAGTCATCAGGTCCGAGCTTGGCAAGGAACTTGAATCCGTCCAACAGCAGATCAGAAACTTCTTCGCTAGAATTTATCGTGCAGATACCGGCGATGCTGAATATATCAAGGCAACGGCCTTAGATTTTTGTAAAAAACAAAAGCTCAAGGGCGCCATGCTAAAGTCCGTAAAGCTATTGGAGAACTCATCTTTCGATGAAATTTCCCAAGTCATCAATGAAGCACTAAAGCTCGGCTCGGATTCAAACCATGGTCACGACTATATTAGAGACTTCGAGCAGAGATTCATCTTCAAGTCGAGAAACCCTTCAAGGACTGGATGGGATGAGATAGATAGGATTACCCACCAAGGTTTGGGTACTGGAGAGCTAGGTGTCGTAATCGCTCCTACGGGAGCCGGTAAAAGCATGGCACTGGTTCATCTTGGCTCTCAGGCTATCATGGATGGCCGAAATGTTATCTATTATACTCTAGAACTCTCCGATACTGTAGTGGGTTCCAGATTTGATAGTTGTATCACCAAGGTCCCCCTCAATGATCTTCGGGGCTTCAAAGAGGAGATTTATGAAAAGATTCAGGATATCGAGGGCAGCCTCATAGTAAAAGAGTATCCCACGAAGTCATCTTCTGTTGCAACATTGAAGGCGCATTTAGAAAAAGTTATCACTAGAGGCTTTAAACCAGATGTGATTATTGTTGATTATGCCGATCTTCTTCGTCCGATTTCCACTTTAAGAGAGAAAAGACACGAACTTGAGACTATTTATGAACAGCTTCGAGGACTTGCGCAAGAATATAAATGCTGCGTTTGGACCGCTTCTCAGACAAATAGGTCTGGCCTTAATGCCGAAGTTATCACGATGGAGTCGATTAGCGAGGCTTTTAACAAGTGCTTTGTTGCCGATTTCATCTTTTCAATCTCAAGAACAACGGAAGACAAATTGAGCAATCAAGGTAGGATTTTTATAGCGAAGAACAGAAATGGTGAAGATGGGTTGATTTACCCAATCTACATGGATACCTCCAATATCACCATTAAAGTGTTACCCAGTTCTGGAGAGACCATCGGCGAAGTGCAGAAAGACGCGAAGAAAAAACAAGAAGCAAAGCTAAAAGAAAAGTATGCACAATTTAAAAACAAACAGAAGGGGAAAAAATAATATGTCAATCAATACACTACAGGAATATACTCGCATAGCAAAATACGCTAAGTACTTGCCAGAAGAGAATCGGAGGGAGACTTGGAAAGAGCAGGTAGACAGGGTATTCGATATGCACAAAGAATATTTTAAGGGCTTTCCTGAAGTGATGCAACATATTGATTTCGCAGAAGCTGCTGTCCTGAAAAAGGATGTCCTTGGTTCACAAAGAATTTTGCAGTTTGGTGGAACTCCTATACTCAAGCACAATGCTAGGGTCTATAACTGTGCATTCGGGCATATCAACCGACCCCGTGCCTTTCAAGAGCTGATGTATTTGCTGCTCTGCGGTTGCGGAGTTGGGTTTTCTGTGCAGTCACACCACACCGCCCAGTTACCCCCTGTTGCCAAGAGAGGGGAGATAATAGAGAAAACCTATCTAGTTCCCGACACTATTGAAGGATGGGCCGATGCTATAGGTGTATTGATTGCAAGCTATATGGGTGGGATCCCAGAATTCGATGAGTATATCGGAGAAAAGGTAGTCTTTGATTACTCAGAAATTCGACCAGCTGGCTCCCCTTTAAGTTCTGGCGCGAAAGCACCGGGCCCAGATGGCCTCCGACGCTCAATTGACAAGATAGGTGAGATTTTCGAAAAAAGCTTGAGCAAAACGCGCATCGTAAAGCTCCGACCGGTGGATGTGTATGACATAATCATGCATGCGGCTGATGCTGTTATCTCCGGCGGAGTTCGCAGATCAGCGACAATTGCTTTGTTTTCTCCAGAAGACGAAGAGATGGCTGCAGCTAAGACAGGAAACTGGTTTGTCGAGAATCCCCAAAGGGGCCGCTCAAACAATAGCGCATTACTGATTCGCAATAAGACCTCCAAGGATACTTTCAATAAACTAATGTCTTGTGTCAAGGAATACGGCGAGCCCGGATTCGTTTGGGCCGACAGCACCGAAATGGGCTTTAATCCGTGTGTTGAGATAGGACTATTCCCAGTCGATGTGGAGACAGGCAAGTCTGGTTGGCAATTCTGCAATTTGGCGGAAATAAACGGCAAGAGAGCCAACACCGAGGAGAAGTTTTATGAGGCATGCCGTGCAGCATCTATTATCGGCACCCTACAGGCAGCCTACACTAGCTTCCCATATGTGGGTGAAACTACAGAGCGCATCACCCGCCGCGAAGCACTGCTTGGTGTATCCATTACAGGGATGATGGATAATCCAGAGGTCCTCTTTGACCCTCAAATCCAGCGCAATGGTGCGAAAATTGTAAAAGACATCAACAAAGAAATCGCCGGTATCATCGGCATCAATGCCGCAGCAAGAACCACATGTGTTAAGCCAGCCGGATCAACGAGTTGTATCCTCGGCACTGCAAGTGGCATTCATCCTCATCATGCCAAAAGGTATTTCCGAAGAGTACAGGCAAATGTTCAGGAAAATCCAGTCCAGCACTTTAAAAAGATTAATCCGAGAGCAGTAGAGACATCCGTCTGGGATCCCAACGGAGTGACTGAAGTGATTACCTTCTTGTGCGAGGTGCCGATAGGAGCTAAGACCAAGAATCAGATAGACGCATCAAAGCTGTTAGAGAGTGTAAAGTTGACACAGCAGAACTGGGTGAGATATGGGACCAACAAGGAACTATGCACACAACCATGGCTAAGTCATAATGTATCTAATACAATCCATGTACGTCAAAACGAGTGGGACTTGATTGAAGACTATATTTACGAGAACAAGAAGTACTTTGCCGGTATATCGCTGATTCCTAATTCTGGTGACAAAGACTATCCTCAAGCTCCCTTCTGTGCAGTACCATATGGAGCGGATATTTATCGGGAATATGGCGACGGTTCCTTTTTTGCTTCGGGCATAATTGAGCAAGGATTAAGTTCATTTAATGGAAACCTCTGGGCTGCATGCGATTGCCTCTTGGGTGTTGGTGAGCCAATAGAGCAGGCTAACTGGAGCAAGCGAGAGTGGATCAACGCGGCCATTAAATTTGCTGACAGTCACTTTGACGGCGATGTGAGAAAGATGACATATTGCCTCAAGGACATCTCGAACTTAAAGCTTTGGGAGAAGTTGAGCAAAGAATATAAGGACGTTGATTGGACAGAGATGTGCGAGAACGAAGATAATATTAATTTCGAACAAGAGTCGGCTTGTGCCGGAGGTGCATGTGAAATGCCGGAAGAATACTTGGAAGCTTTGAGAAAAACAAACAACAATTTGGAGGAGAGATGAGTTTTACACCGTGTAACAGATATTTATTAGTTGATAGGTTGGAATCAGAGGAAGATGTACAATCTTTGATTGCACTACCAGAGGGGACATTTAGGACTGAGAATCGCTATGAGCGTGTATCAATCCGAGCCATCTCTTCAGAAGTGAGGCCACCACTTGCTGCTGGAAAGCATGTGGTTGTGTTAAGTCATATGATCGAAGAAGTGGATTTTGGAGAAGGTTCTATCTATTTAGTACTAGAGAATCATGTCCTTGGGGTCGTGGGGTAGGAAAGATGAAGAACAATAAGAAATTTATAACTTTACTTAAGAGTCTGATTAAGGAAGCCATCAAGGGAAGGGAGGTTCTTCTTGAATCTCCTGTACCAACTCAATCAGAAATCTTAGTAGAAAACAAGATAAATAAAATCCTGAATAAATAAGAGATATGCAAATGAGCACTGTGGACCATCCGTCTCACTATGGCGGAAAAGATAATCCGTATGAGGCCATCAAGGTTATCGAAGCTTGGGAGCTGGACTTCAGCTTGGGGAATGTAGTGAAATATATTTCCCGAGCAGGCAAGAAGGATCCTAGTTTGCTCCAAGACCTGAGAAAGGCCCGGTGGTATCTCGATAGGTATATCTCTAATTTAGAAAAAGAGGGCTTTTGGGGCTAAGCAAGCATACATATGAGTACGAAACCATTGTAATTGGAGGCGGACTAAATGCTAAAATGTATTCTTATTATAATAAGTGCCCTTGTATTTGTAGAAGCACTGATGCTCCCTTTGAGTTTGATATGCTGCAGCAAGCGCCTTTGCCGAAAGTGCAAGGATACGACCCAAAAAACACTCTTCAGGTCTGGGAGAGATTAAGTTTTCTGCTGGGCATATCGGGACAGCTCCCTATGGACGGAAACGTATCCGGCATAAACATTCGCGATAATGTATTGAAGGTCACAACGATAGGATCTAGGCTCTGCAGATTTAAGTTTGATAAGTTGATAATATTTAATGATAGAGATGTCTTTGGTTTGCCTTTGATAAAAGGGAGAGAAATTGGGAATTCACGAGTTATTGATTGGTTTAATGTCCGTTCTGGCATGGAGCATATGCATGATTCTATTACGACCGACGACAACTTCGTTAAAGAGGTTATTTTCTACCCCTCCGACAGATTCGGAAATCAAAAATCAGGACGAATTAGAAAAGACCTTGTGTCGATATCATATCTGGACGAAAACGAAATAAATGATTTTGAGTATTCCGACACCATGGCCCGCTTCAAAATCCTCCAACTTATGAAGGATGCGGGTATAAAGGGTGCAAGGAATGGGAGGGATACATACAACCCAGAAATATACCGCTATTATTCCCCCAAGATCGAGGCAACACAGAGAGAGATGTTCCCCAATATAAAGAATTATTATGAGGAAGACGAAAGGTTTGAGTTCCGATATGACACACCCGAAGAAATCATAGAGCAATTTGAATGTGATCCGAATAACTACTCGTCAAAATTATTAAGCTTATTAACCAAAACAAACTAATTATATAAGTTATGGGACACTTAAAGGACATTAACGAAGCTTACCTAACTCATTGCCGACATGCTTTGGCTTTGAGTTCTCGCCTTTTGGTTGCCTCTGTTGGGCAAGCATTGCATGCTTTTGTTCCAGATATACGCCCACCACTCGGTTCTGATGTGAGATCTCTTATCTCTTTTTTGGAATCAAAATTACCGGAGAATAGAAAATGAAAATCACCAAAACACAACTTAGAAATATTATCAAAGAAGAGGCTACACAGGCGTTAAGCGAGGTCGAATACGACGAACATGGTCCGATGTATGTTCAGCCAGTCGAGGGTAAAACAACTCCCGATGACGCCGAAGTCCTTCTTCAAGGTTACGGCGGGTTGAGAATTGACCAGATTAGAAGTAAATTATTGGGTATGTTACAGGAAGCAGCACAAGATGATTCTTTGGCTACCTTTAATTCCTTTGTTAGAAATGGAGTCATGATGCGCTTATACGAGACATTGGTGGAGCATAGTGCATTATCCCCAGACGGGAGTCCTTGAACAATGAAGCTCCTACTTGAAAATTGGCGAAGAGCAGTTACTGAACGCGCCAAGCAGCCTATTACCCCCGAGCAAATTGAGCAAACGATGAATCAGGTTATTGAGGATGCCAGCATCGCCTTAGACCAGATGGATTCTCTACCGTCAAACTTGTTCGATGAAGTCGGAGAAGAAGGTTCGCCCGAAAGAAAGCTTTTCGAGGCATACGGTAATGCCTACGGTGCCATCAACAAACTGCGTAAAGCCTTCGATGATTCTATTATCTCCGCAAGGGAGAAAGAAAATGAAACTCCTACTTGAAAATTGGCGAGAGTATTTGAAAGAGGAAGAGGATGTCAACGAGATCTTCGGCATGGGAAAAGACACTGCCGATATAGATAGTGAAACTTTGAGAAGGGTTTTCACAACCCAGTTAGCCGCTGACGACACAGAACGACTGACAAGGGAGGCTTACAATCAGCGGAAGGGCCAATCCCGAAGGGATAACTTGAAAAATCTTCTCACAAAAGCGATAAGGCTGTATGAAGATAGTGTTGACCCGCTGTTGTCGCAGATGATGGTGGTTAAGAACCAGATTGACAACAAGACCCACCGATGGCCCAATGACCTCGAACCTCGTGGTGTCGGGGGCATCATGTCACACAAACTGTCGGACCCAACTAAGACCCTAGAACATGCTTTTAAGGTCTTATACCTTGCGAGGAGCCAGTTACTTGGGTTATATGCAAAACATAAGCAAGATGCTGGATTGCCTCCATACAATCCTCCAAAGAGTATGTATGATTTAGAAAAGCTTATGAACACAGCCAAAGAAGATTAATTGAGTTCTTTTCACTTAGCAGGGATTGTTCCTGTGGCAGGGCAGCCACTTGATTTTAAAATGGATTGGCATGATTCACTAATGCCTATCGCACCCGACTACCTCGCAGTTGAGCGAGCAGTCTTTGAGTGTGCATGGGCTGGATGCGAAACCATCTGGATTGTAGCCAACGACGACATGACACCGCTTATCAGGCACCGACTAGGAGAATGGGTTCAGGATCCAGTGTGGATTGGAAGAAACTTGGATCCTTACCCTTCGCAAACAAGAAAACAGATCCCTATTTATTACGTACCTATTCGAGCAAAGGACATTGGCAAGAGAGATTGCTTAGCTTGGTCAGTCCTTCATGGGGCTGTCACTGCCTTCGAGATCTCGGCACGGCTAAGTAAATGGGTAATCCCTAAGAGAAACTATGTGGCCTTCCCATATGGGGTATATGATCCGGAAATTATCCGAGAACATAGAAAGATTATATCCAGCGACAAACCCTTTATGTTAAGCCACAATGGCAAAACAGTGCAGGACGGAGAGTATCTTGGGTTCACCTTTGATAAAGACGACTTCGTTAAATCGCGCCGCGAGATAAGAAAGGGCACAGGACAATATAATTCAAAGGTCATGGAGGACGGCATATTCCCTAGGGAGAAACTGCCAAAAGAAGAAAGGTGGTCTGCACGTTATTTTTCCCTTGACAAAATATTTAAGCCTGTTATAATATATAAAGAAAACAAAGTTGAAGTCCCATGGTATCACAACATAGATTCTTGGGATGGATATTGCAATTACTTGGGCTCGCAAGAAAGAAAGCTGGTTGAAAGGCCCCACCCGATATTTATGAAGTATCATGAATGGAATGAAATAGGAGTTGATGATGAAGAATAAAGCCAAGACAGATTTAAACAAGATGACCAAGAAGAGCCTCTTGTTGCACATTGAGAACATGAAGCTTAATCTGGAGAATGACCATCTTGAAACACAGAAATCCAATAGGGAGATGCAGGATATCTTAGCTAAGTATAAAGACGGAACAGCTGAAAACAAACTGGATGCCATACGAAATGCAGCCGGTAGGCTTCGATATGACATGATAAAACTGGACATTCCATCAGAGGTTAAGGCAAAGGCTATGAGGCTTCTCGACGGCTTCATCGATTATCTATAATTTATCTTGACAGTAAAGTCATATGATGCTATAATATATAAGTAACTAAAACAAGAAGACACGGGACAAAAATATAATGAGTAAAATTCCTTTTGTTGGCCTCCATGCTCACTCTGTAGCTGGTTCAATTTTTGATGCACTCGGGTACCCCCAAGAGCATATGGACTTCGCTTTTGAAAATGGAATGAATGCACTGGCATTGACAGACCATGGAAACATGAATGGCTTGCCACATCAGGTTCTTCATGCCAAAAAGATGAAGTCTGAGGGGAAAGACTTTAAGCCGATCTTTGGTGTGGAAGCATACTTTCTCCCTTCAATCGAAGACTGGAAGCGAGATTACGAGGAGGCAAAGGAAGACAAGAAAAGGAAGAAGACCCTAAGCAAAGATGTGACGGCGACCACAGTAGAAGATGAAGATGCATCCAAGAAAGCAGTTCGCAATATTCTTAATCGCCGTCGCCACCTTATCCTGCTGGCTCAGAATCAAAAGGGTTTGAGCAATTTGTTTTCTCTGATATCAGAGTCTTTTGGCCCCGGCAATTATTATCGATATCCCCGTGTAGATTATAAATTATTAAAAAAGTATTCTGAAGGAGTCATAGGGGCTTCCGCTTGTTTAGGGGGTGTATATGCCGGTAATTATTGGGAAAACCGCGAGCAAGGCACTGAGGCAGTCCTAGAGGCTATGAGAGAAACCACACGAAGCATGGTCGATGTCTTCGGTGATCGATGGTATGGAGAGCTTCAATGGAACGATGTTCCCGAGCAGCATGAATTGAATAAATTTATTATTCAAATGCATGAGGAGTTTGGAATATCTCTTATTTCCACCTCGGATTCTCACTACCCCAATCCGGATGCTTGGAAGGACAGAGAGCTGTACAAGAGACTCGGATGGCTTGGAAAGTCAAAGCCAGCATATGAGACCAACGAGCTTCCAGAGGGGGTCGATGAGATTGGATATGAGCTTTATCCCAAGAACGGTGATCAGATGTGGGAGTCCTATAAGAAGTATTCAGCCCTTTGTGGGCATACATACGACGACGACTTGGTGCTTCAGTCCATCACTAATACTCATAAGATAGCACACGAGAGGGTGGAGAGCTTCTTGCCGGATACAGAGGTCCGTTTGCCTGACTTCGTTATACCAGCCGGAGAAACAGCGGACTCGGCCCTTGAAAAGTTTTGCATGGAAGGGTTACGACTTAAAAACCTACACTCTAAAGAGGAGTATACTGACAGATTACGCCAAGAGCTGGAGGTCATCGCCGACCGAGGATTCTCAAAATACTTCCTAACCATGGAGCAGATAAGCACCAAAGCCAACGAGGAAATGCTAGCAGGTCCGGGCCGAGGCTCTGCCGCTGGGTCTCTAGTCGCATATGCACTGGACATCACACAGGTAGATCCTTTGAAGTATGATCTTCAATTCTCTCGTTTCATGCGAGCAGATGCCACAGATTATCCAGATATCGATTACGATGTCGCAGACAGTATGATGTTGAAAGAGATTCTCATTAAGGATTGGGGACAAGACAAGGTAGCACCCATTTCTAATTGGAACACTCTTCAACTAAAATCGCTTATAAAGGATATCTCTAAGTTTTACGGGATAGAGTTTAGGGAGGTTAATGATGTCACGAGTGTTATGATGAGTGAAGCCATCGGCCCCGCTAAAAAGAAGCATGGCATGACTACTGGTATGTATACTCCAACATTTGAAGATACAATGGAGTTTAGCGACACTCTGCGCAAGTTTCTGGCCAAGTATCCCCATGTCAAGACTCATGTCGAAATGTTATATGGTCAAGTCCGCTCCTGTTCGCGCCATGCAGGTGGTGTAGTGATCGGAGAGAACTTAAATAAGCGCATGCCCCTTATCAATTCGGGAGGAGTGCGTCAGACCCCATGGTCAGAAGGTCAGAATGTTCGACACTTGGAGCCCATGGGCTTTATCAAGTTTGATGTTTTGGGTCTCTCTACTTTGAAAATGATCGAAGGCTCCATTAGGCACATTCTCACCAGAAAGCACGGTATAAAGAATCCTACCTTCAAGGATGTTAAGAAGTTTTATGACAAAAACCTCCATCCTGATGTCATCGACTTCAATGACCAGAAGGTCTATGAGAATATCTTCCATGCAGGTAGGTGGGCTGGGGTGTTTCAGTTTACCGAGACAGGTGCACAGAGGTTCTGCCAGCAAGTTAAGCCCACAAATTTAATTGACCTAGCAGCTATTACCTCAATCTATCGACCGGGCCCGCTGGGTGCTGGTGTCCACACAGAGTATGTCGAGGCACGCAATAACCCACAGCGGCTAAAGTTTCTCAACGAGGACCATCGTGCTATCACCGAGGAGACCTATGGTTACTTAATCTTTCAGGAGCAGATAGCTGCCTTAGCTCACAAGCTTGGAAAAGACATCAGCCTAGACGAGGGGAACATGCTTCGTAAGGTCTTGACCAAGAAAGGAACCGGCAAGGAGGATACAGTCAAGGAATCCCTGCGAGCCAAGTTTGTTGCTGGAGTCGTAGAGAAGGGGATGAAGAAGGCGACAGGCGAGAGAATGTGGGAAACATTCGAATACTTTTCTGGATATGGATTCAATAAATCGCATGCAGTATCGTATTGTATTATTTCTTACCAATGTGCTTGGCTCTTGAACTATTACCAATCAGAGTGGATGGCTGCTTTCCTCGACAAGGAGCCCGAATCACGAAAAGAGAAAGCAATTAATATTGCAAAAGCATCAGGCTTTGAGATCAAAGAGATTGATGTTAATTCCTCCGGTCGTGTGTGGGAGATTTCAGAGGACGGAAAGACTTTAATCCAGCCTCTCTCTTCGATTAAGGGCCTTGGCGATGCAGCTATCGATCAAATCTTGACCCATCGCCCTTTCCACAAGGTAGAAGACTTTCTATTCAACGATGACATTATTTACTCAAAGTTAAATAAAAAGTCTTTGCATGCTCTATGTCTTGCGGGAGCCATGAACGGATTGATAGATGATCGCTTTTCGGGAGGTAAACATTTTTGGTCAGCGGTATGTATAGACCGGCCACGAAAGCCAAAAAACCTTGAGGAAAACATTAAAATCTACAGACCCGAAGGAGACTTCTCAGATGAAGAGAAGATCGGATATCTAGTGGAGCTTACAGGTGTCTTCCCCTTTAACCGAGTGATGAAGCCTGAAGTATATAGCCAGCTTAGCCAGATTTGTATCCCGCCTATCGCCAGTTACGATCCGCAATTATCCGCCGCCGTTTGGTTCATTCCGCGCAAGGTGGTGCCTAAGAAGACTAAGACTGGAAAAGACTATTGGATCCTAGAGGTCATTGATGACACCAACACTCTCACAAAGATTAGGGTGTGGGGGGTTCAGCCCTACGATAAGATCCATGTAAACAAGCCCTACATCGCAACACTAGAGCACAATGATAAATGGGGATTCTCAACAAGAAGCTTGAGGCGGAATTTCAAACTTTTAGCTTGACAGCAACTCACAGAGATGCTATATTAATATAACAAACACGAGGTATGTATGCAAAATCTAGGCTATGCTTGTATTAATATGGGTCTCTCTGAGCAGCCCAAGAGTCGAAGAGTGACTACCAATAGATCCATGATCAAGAGGACATTCCAGCAGAGAGGCATGCCTTATGCTTCCGAGCTAGCTTTGCAGAACAGCCGAGATCTACTTCGAATCATCAAGTGGAACTACAGCAATGACATTAATTTCTTTCGGATGTCCTCTGGTATATTCCCATGGGCTTCAGAGTACAACATTGCAGAGCTTCCTGATTACAATCAAATCGCTTCTGTGCTGGCTGAAGCGGGATCTTTTGCTCGCCAAGTCAGTCAGCGCCTGACTACCCACCCAGACCACTTCAATAAGCTTACGAGCCCTCGGGAGCATGTCATTCATAATACTGTTCGTGATCTTGAAATACACGGCGAGCTAATGGATCTGTTAGGCATGCCCCGTACCCCATGGGCCAAGATCAACATTCATGTTGGTGCATCTTATGGCGACAAGCCTATGGCTCTAGACAACTTCTGCCGTAACTTCGAAAAGCTATCGGATGCTGTACGCTCTAGGCTCACCGTAGAAAACGACGATCGAGAATCCCTGTACTCCACAGAAGAGTTAGTCACTGAAATACACTCTCGTATTGGTATTCCAGTCGTTCATGATTTTCACCACCACCTCTTCACTCATCGTGGCATGTCTCAAGCGGAGGCATTGGGTCTTGCTTGTTCAACATGGGGTGACGTCATTCCTGTGGTTCATTACTCGGAGTCCCGTGCTAAAGAGCACAACGATCCCAAGATCCGGCCACAGGCTCACTCAGACATGATACGGGACTACATCCAAACATATGGTCAAGATGTATATATCATGATCGAGGCCAAACATAAAGAATTGGCCCTCTTAGAATATAGAAACAAGTTTCACACCACACAGCAGCTTCTTGCAGGATAGGTAAATTAATGTTAAAAGTAGATGTAATCATTGGAATGCAGCATGGGGACGAAGGCAAAGGCAAAGTAACTCATTACCTGTTGAGTAAAGGGCCATACACTCACTGCATCAGGTATAACGGAGGCTGTAATGCAGGGCACACCATATACCATGAGGGGAAAAAGTTTGTGACTCACCACATCCCAGCCGGTGTTTTTTTTGGAGTAAAGAGCATTATCGGTCCCGGCTGTGTAGTGGACATCTATAAATTCTTTGACGAGATCAAGATGCTACGTGCAGGCGGAATTGATATTCTAGACAAAATCTTCATTGCTAAGAATGCACATATAATCCGCAAAAGACATTTTCAGCAAGATGCAGGAGAGACCAAGCTAGGAACAACACAGACTGGAAATGGGCCCTGTTATGCAGACAAATATGCCCGAACGGGTTCAAGAGCCGAAGACTACCCCATTTTGGAGCCTTATTTGATCGATATGTACGAAGAGTTTTATTTAAGACAGCCAGATGCTGTGGTCCTTTGCGAGGGGGCACAAGGTGCTGAACTAGATATTGACTGGGGAGATTACCCCTATGTGACGAGCAGCCACTGTACATCGGCTGGTGCCTGCCTCAATGGCTTTGCCCCTCAATCTATTCGGAATGTCATCGGTGTCGCTAAGGTATATGAAACATATGTGGGATCAAAAGCTTTTCAGCCTGAATCTGAAGTCTTTAACACCCTGCAGGCAGCCGGAGACGAGTTCGGTGCCACTACAGGCCGCCCTAGGCAGTGCAATTGGATTAGCCTACCTAATCTGGAGAAGGTCATCAATCTCAATGGGGTCACTAATCTTGTCATGAACAAGATGGATATACTAGAGGGTGTGGGTACATGGTCCGTCTATGCGGACCACAAGAGGGCAAACCTACTAACTTTCCAGAACAAGGAACAGTTCTGTGGATACATCAAGGAGTACTTTCCTGATGTTGATATCATCTTTTCAGGATCACCAGAGAGAGTCTAGTGAGAAAAAAGATTCCTTGTCTGGATTTGCATGGAGTTTATCATGACGAGGCAGGCTTTATCATTGAGAAATTTATAACGGACAACTTTCAAAACCTGCCTGTAAAGATAATAACAGGATATTCTGAATTCTTTATCGAGAAGACAAGAGAGATATCCGGCAGGCATGAGCTTGGATGCTACCCCGAGTCCCTAACAAACTTTGGCTGCTACATAATCTTTCGAAGCAAATGGAAGTTTTTCCTTGACAGCAAAAAGAAATAGTGCTATAATAATATTATAACCAAAACACAGGAGTAATCATGTCATACGGTGAAAAAAGTAGAGCAGAAGGGTACAAGTACGAAGACTTAGTTGTGGAAAGAGCCAATCAGCTTTACGAAAACAGTGCAGTAAAAACTGGAGATGATTTTCATGAAAGAACATATGAATCAAAGAAGGGAACCAAATCAAAAACAGATCTTGTGTTTCGTGATAAAACCGTCAGCCTTAAGAATCCCGGTAAAGACTCAGCTTCTATTCAAATGTTCATTACAACACAAAATGTCGTCACAGAAGCATTGAATCTCGAAGGGACTGATGTTGAAGCTGCTATTAAATTATTCTTCGGCACCCCCTATAAAGAAGACTTTGAAAAATTGCTAGTTGAGTGTGGAATTGAAAAAGAGGCTTTACAATGGAAACACGAGACACGCAGACAAAGATTGTTGTTTTCTAGTTTGCCTCGACAGAAGCAATCTGCTTTGCTATCGTTCTTTGAAAACAACAAGAGATGTCTAGTAGAGTGTGCTTTCCAAAAAGGTTGGGCTAAAAATCCCAAAGCACATGCGGGATTTATGCTATGGTCAAAATCTTCTGCATCAGGTAAAAGCAGCTTAGATAATATGTGCTTGTTTGACATGAAAGATGTAATAAACAAGACTTGTAAGCATGATTGGGTCGTTCGCCCAAGCCAGTCGGTACTGGCTCTTGGGCCTTTAACACTACAAATGAAAGGTTCTGGAAATAAAAAAACTTGGAGTTATCACGATCTTCAGTTTAATACTTCTCTAAATGATTTGAAAAAGCATGGAATACCATACATCAGTGGCAGCAGTAAATATATTTTTGATTATTTGGCGGCGAAATGAAAGCATTATCTCTATTTGCAAATGTGGGTATCGGAGAGACATACTTCCATGAAGTTGGTATTGAAGTCGTAGTTGCCAACGAGCTGGAGAAGGATAGGGCAGAGTTTTATCAGGAGCTTTATCCGGAGTCTACAATGATTCACGGTTCGATTGTGGATTCAGAAGTCTACGAGACAGTAATCAAAGAGGCTAAGGAGCAAAATATTGAGTTAATCTTTGCAACACCCCCTTGTCAGGGCATGAGCATCGCCAATGCAAAGCGAGCAGAGAAGGATGACCCGAGAAATTCTTTAATTAAAAGAGTGGTATCGGCCACATTAGAACTGAATCCCAAGTATGTTTTGATTGAGAATGTGGCTGGCATGGCCAGTAAGAAGACCTTTATCTTGGATGATTCAGGCAACCAGATCAATATCCTGCCTTATATTGAGTCGGAGCTGGGTGATAAATATGAGGTGAGATATGAGGTTCTGAATGCTGCTGACTTCGAGACTCCGCATTACAGAAAGAGATTGATCACTCTGTTATCGCGAAAGGACTGTGAACTCTGGGAACACCCAGCCCCCAGTGAAGATCATATAACAGTTCGAGATGTCATCGGTGATTACCCCTCTTTGGAATCGGGACAGCCTTCACCCATTAAATGGCACTCAATGGAGCACAAGGTTCACAACGATAACCATATCCAGTGGATCTCTAATACTCCAACGGGTAAATCTGCTTTCGATAACGAAGTTCATTATCCAAAGACCGTTGACAAGGTGACTGGACTATTGAGGACGATTAAGGGATTCAAGACGACATACAAACGTATTGACTGGGACAGGCCAGCACCTACTGTAACAATGATGAATGGTAGCATCAACAGCCAAAACAATTGTCATCCCGGAACGGAGAAAGAGGACGGAACATATTCCGATGCAAGAGTTCTCACAATAAAAGAATTGCTTGCAATCGTAGGCTTGCCCCTTGATTGGGTTGATCATCTTGAACATACGCAGAGAAGAGAGAACTTTTTGAGAAAAGTAATAGGGGAATGTTTTCCGCCTCGAATGTCCCTAAGCATAGTAAAGGCAATTCCTTTACAAAAATACCTTGACATCGAATAGTAAACCAGTTATAATATATAGACAAACCAACAAGAGGAACAATAAATGAACAATGACTTTGCAATCTTTCCAGACAATGTAGTGGGAATTCACCAAGAGGATAGCCAAGTGGACGAAAAGCAAGAGAAAATGCTTGAGTACATTCGCCAGCTAACAGAAATTGAGGTACAAATGGAGCCTCTCAAGGAAGAGAAGCGACAACTCAAAGCTGACTTTAAAGAGGCTGGCTGGCTAACGGGTGACGAGATCTCAATGACCGTAAAAGTCTATCGTATGATTAAGTCCGACTCATTCGATATCGATGAGTTTATGCAGGTCTACAGCTCACTCGCAACATCCGTGGGGAAGAATCAATGATTTTAGAATATTACTGCACACGAGAGGATGTGGTTCGCCCCACACGAGCCAACCCATCCGATGCGGGCTTGGATGTCCATTTCAATCCTTCAGACTCGGACTTATCAGGAGTCCATCTTGAGCCGGGAGAGAGCAAGCTTTTCTCCACAGGGTTGAAGTTTGGTGTTCCTCATGGGTATATGTTGGAGGTGAAGAACCGTAGCGGGAATGCATCAAAGCGAAGTCTGCTAGTTGGTGCATGTGTCGTCGACTCGGGCTACAATGGCGAGGTATTTGTTAATCTTCATAATGTTGGGACCAAATCACAGTTCATTGAGCGGGGGATGAAGATCGCACAGATTGTTATGGTGCCGGTCATCCACTTCCGAGCACTCGAAACAAACAAGGATAACCTATATGACTGGCACCCCATCACTATCAGCGATCGCGGCGCCGGTTCTCTGGGATCAACCGACACCAAACCCCATGGTATCAGCTTCTTGACACCCAAAGATGTTGACCCGTACACAATGCCTGATGGGTGGGAAATAGGAGACCCCACATGATTTACAAGCCAGCCTTGGCATACAATGATGTTCTTCTGGTGCCTAAGTATTCAGATATCGTCTCTAGAAAAGAAGTCGATATCAGTTCAGCACTCGACTCTACACGTACCCTGCGACTGCCTATTATCTCCTCACCCATGGATACCATCACCGAAAGCTCAATGGCCAATTGCATGGCCAAAGCCGGAGGCCTTGGGGTTATCCATCGCTATAATTCCATCGAGATACAAGCACAGCAGGCATATCAAGTCACAACCCCCGAGAGGAAAGCGGCAGCAATAGGGATTACAAGCGATTATTTAGAGAGAGCACAGGCACTGTACGAGGTGGGTGTAAGGATTCTGTGTCTGGATGTAGCCCATGGTCACCACATTCTGATGAAAAAAGCCATCGAGAATCTCAAGAGTCTTTACTCCGATATTCATGTGATGGCAGGCAATGTAGCTACCCAGTCGGCATTTGAAGACTTGGCATCGTGGGGTGCAGATTCTATTAGATGCAACATTGGCGGTGGCTCTATCTGTTCAACACGGATACAAACAGGCCATGGTGTACCGGGACTTCAAACAATCTTTGATTGTTTTTCTGCCAATGTGAAAAGGGATGTAAAGATTATCGCCGATGGAGGAATTCGCAACAGTGGCGATATTGTCAAGGCTCTCGCTGCCGGAGCCGATTTTGTTATGGTCGGCTCTCTTTTAGCGGGCACCATCGAGACTCCGGGAGATATTATATATGCATCAGGTGGGAGCAGGCGAAAGATATATCGTGGCATGGCAAGCAAGGAGGCCCAGCACGAATGGAGGGGGAGACACAGCTCAAACGAGGGCATCTCCACCACAGTGCCACTCAAGGGAACCGCTGGTGGTATCTTAGACCAATTGGAGAATGGCATCCGAAGCGGACTATCGTACTCGGGAGCCCGAAACCTAACCGAGCTGCAAGTTAATGCAGATTTTATTGTACAATCTTCCTCCGGCCAGCTAGAGAGCGGTACTCACATACTGTCGAGGAATCAATAGATGAGTGAATACGGTAAAAAAGAAAAGAGGATTTCCTTTACGGATACAGCCAAGCGCAATGCAGAGACAATAATTCGTTTAAAGCACGATGGCTTGACAAAAACAAAATTCTTCCGAGCTATTCTTACCGGGTACTTAGAGAGAGATGAGGCGATCGTTGACTTCATCGACAGATTGAAAGAAACTGATGAAATACAAAGCAGGAGCAAGGTAACGAAAATAAAACAACTAGAAGAAAAAGGAAAGAAAGCCAAGTCAAAGTTCGGATTAGATGAGGAAGATATTGAAGATATCTTTGATATTTTAGAAAAAGAGCATCCAGAATTATAAACTTGGGTTTTTTAAAAAAATGCAAACTATTTATATTGTTATTATACCAATTTTGCCATAGGTATTAGGAGAAATTAAAATGAGCAAAAAGAAAGTTTTAAATGAAGTACGACGTTTCATGAAGTTAGCTAACTTAGACGCTAATCTTTCAAGCAATTTCGTCAACAAATTAGATGAAATGGATCACGAATACAAACGTGATGATGATGAGGCGATGCAAGAGGAAGAAGAAATGGAAATGGACATGGAAGTCGAAGAGGAGCCTATGTTGGGCGACGAAGAGATGGAAATGGATCTTGAAATGGATGTCGATGTCGAAGAGGAAGCAGTCTTAACTGATGACGAGGCTGCTATCTTGATCGCATTGGGTCAAAAACTAGCCGCTGCCCAAGAAATGGGTGCAGAGGAAGAAGTGGAAGATGCAATGGACGACCTTGACGATGCTGATGAGCTAGAGGACGAAGCTGAAGATCTTGAAATGGATGCAGCAGATGACCTTGCAGATGCAGCAGACGACCTCAGTGACGAAACCTTAGAAGAAATTCTCAACGATGTTTTGGGCGAAGATAGTGGGCGCGAAGAAGGCGATCGCTATAAGCGCGACGCGGACGATGACAAGAAACACCTTGACGATCTCGAATCGGACATTCGCTATGACAAGGCACACGTTCGCAAGGAAGAAAAAGGCAGTAAGAAGGGCGAATACAAGCGCCGCGACAAAAAAGGCAAAGTAGGCAAGCGCGCGGGCGATGTCGATGGCCATTATAAAGACTACATGGGTGAAGAGCTTGTCCAAGAAGTCCTTAAGAGAGTTCGCACACGCTTGGCAGCAATGTCAAAAAAATAATAAGATTTGTTTCTCCATTGTTAATAGACAGGTCGCAAATGAAATCATTTGTTTGCGACCTTGTTGTATCTAAAGGGTAGCACGATGTTGGCCAGTGTATTGATGGGTATATTTGCAGGCTTCTTTTTGAGGGGTGTATACAACAAGTACATGATCTCAAAAGTGGAGCTTATTCTGTTTAAGGAAGTGGAGCTATATTGTTTACATCTACTTGTTATGACACATACAGACTTCGTATATCTAAAAGAAAAGAAAGCCATGATGATGCATAAACTAGAGATGGAAGATAATGAAATAAAGGTTATGAAGAATGTGGATGAGGCTAACATAGTTAAATGGCAACACACGGCAATTAACAAGTTTTTACTAGCAGTCCCTCCTCGATTCAAAAAGCACATAGAGTATCGGAATTGGAGGGGTGCAATATCGTACTTGAATAAATTTATAAAAAAAGCTTGACACTTTTTTTAAAAAAGGGTATAATTAAAAAAGAAAGGAGATTCTTTATGAAAGGTGTAGCATGGAAAAATTCAAGAGTAGCCACAGATAACTTCGTTTATATTCTTCAGGTGGATGAAATCAAGGGAGTGAGACAGCAAAATAAGTTATTAAAGGATGTAGTCGGATGGGATTGCACGGGCAATGTTTATGATCCGAAAAGTAAAACAGAGTCGTTACTGTTCAAAAGAAATTTTCGAACTGAAACGGAATGGAAAGCATGGGCACGAAAGTTCCCGTATGTCCTAGAAGAGATAACTGAAATGACCGGGCGCCCAAAGCCTTATAAGCTGGGTCTCGACTACCAACAAAAGACTAGGGGAAGAAAAGCCAATGCCTGCTAAAGAACAAGAGAGCGAGAAGGAAGAGGTGGATAGTCCATCTCCAGTATTACCTCCCGAAACCAGAGCAATAGGAATCTTTCAAGACATCACAGAACAAAAATCTGAAGAGATAATCTATGCTTTGAAAATTTATTCAAGTGAGTCACCAGATCCCATTGAGTTTTATGTAAACTCTGCCGGAGGCTCGGCATGTGATATGTTTGCCATATACGATTTCATGAGAGAAGCGCGCGAAGATGCAGAGCTTCACACTCATGGACTAGGAAAGGTAATGTCAGCCGCAGTGTTGGTGTTGGCCGCCGGTACAAAGGGCAAGCGAAAGATAGGAAAATATTGCCGAGTGATGATCCACTCTGTAATTGGGGGCTCTTCAGGGGCACTACACGACCTAAAGAATGAAATGAAAGAGATTCAAGTAATACAGGACATGTATATTGATGCTCTTGCCAGCGAGACTAAGCTGACAAAAAAGAAGTTGAAAGATATGTTCTCGAAAAATGTCAATGTATATCTTTCAGCAGAAGAGGCCGTCAAGTACGGCATTGCAGATATTATCGTATAAAGGAAACCTAAGCTATGTCTACTATTAAAGGATTGCACGCCAAGATGATTGCCAATAAGGTAAAATCGGTAATGGAAGACAAGGGATATGCCTTCTTCCAGAGTGGTATCTTTAATGTCAATATTGTTGGTATCAGATCAAAGGAGGCAAAGTCCAATAAGTTTGATGATACCATGCTTTTGATCTACAAGAATAAGAAAAAAGAATGGGAAGTTCAATCTTCTGTCATCACCACAGACCCCGGAGAGAAGTATTTAGTTCATCCGATGAATAAGAAAGGAACTGCAATCTTGGTTCCCAACCAGTACCGTGGAGTGTACAAAGTTGATGTTCATGCTAGGCACAATTCAAAGTTTGCCCACGAAGCACTGTGTCAACGCGGAAATGTTTTGAAAGTCTGGCGTGATGGTAACAGAGATAAGATTTTGGACCATGACCCCGAGACAATAGACGAAGGGTGGTTCGGGATCAATATTCATAGGTCAAAGGTCGGGGAAGCATCCTATGTGGGATCCTATTCAGCCGGATGCCAAGTTTTTAAAAATGGCACAGATTTCAAGCTATTCATGTCGGCGGTCAAGAAGTCTGCCGAGCTTTATGGAAATAGTTTTAGCTATACTCTGTTGGAAGAAAAAGATTTTGAGGACTAATTAGTATTATGAAAGAATTGGATAAATTAATTGAAATGGCTGTCTCGAACGATTCCCCGAAATTTAACTTCGGATCCGTAGAACTACTTGAGATTGTATCTCAAATTTTCGAGGCACAATCTACCACAAGTGATCTTTCGGCTGCCGACGATCCCGGAAAGCTGAAGCCGAAAACTGGAGATAGCAGCGGCCAAAGCCTACTGGACCTTTCGGTGATTTCCAGAAGGCTGATCAGGGGAACAGAGTCATCAAATCGACTACAAGATGTGGGAACCGCCTTCGAGACATTAAGGAGCACGAATCCCTACATTAAGAATCTAGCATCTTCGAGCCCAAGCAGTTTTTCGAAAAATCTCGTAGACGCTTTGAGCTTTTACTTCACACCACCAAAGGAAGTTCTTGGCGGATTGTGCATCGGTATCGGTGCCCAGATGTCAAAGCACATTGTTCTTGATGCATACTTGAGTATCTTTAAGGAATACAACTCTAAAGCCGCTGGGTTTGTTAACGAGAACTTCTTAGCAGGACTAGTGGGTGGAGAAACAATTTCTGCTGATTCCTCAACATCTATTGCGGATTTTGAAATCGGTGGATTTGGTGTGTCTCTGAAGACTGCGAAGTACACCGGAAGCCTTACTGGATCTTTTACCAATCTAATGAAAACACTCGGCATTAAATTCATGTATGAGACGAGTAGGGGGACCACGGTGAATGACAAAGCTGAGCCGGTCCATCCCAGCGGCTTATATTATCTTCTATTCAATAAGATGAATAACTCCCACACAATAACATCTTTTCGGGTAGACAGGGATGAAGTTATAAAAATAGTGGGAAACCATGCAGATTCTGAAGGTCCAGCAGGACATCTGATGTTTGGCCCATCCAGCTTGAAGAAAGCTAGCGCAGCTGTGAGTGTTCTGGGAGTCAAATTTGATGACATCATCAATAAGTCTTCGCCGGGAATTTCCGATTTGGCCACCGCGACTGATGATATCAAACTCGTGCTACCCGAAGTCGAAAATGCAGACGACGAAAATATCTCCCAAATATTAGAAACCATTAAAGCACTGACTGAATTCTATTCTATCTTCTCCAATGCAGTAATCGAGTTTGCCACCAATCCAGATTACGAAGTGCTTTCAAAGATTAAAGAAGATTTGGCACGTGCTGCCGAATTCGAGCCACAAATGTTAATATCAAGCGAGTGCAAATAAATAAAATAACCCTTGACTTATTGGTTAAATGTGGTTATAATATATAATAGTTAAACTTTAAGAGGTGTGAATTGACTAAGCATTATGGTTCAGGTTCTGAAATGAACCAAAAGATTCTGTCTGGAGTAAATATTCTTGCAGACAATGTGGCTTCTACTTTGGGTCCACGAGGTCGCAATGTTATCCTTCAAGAGAAGGGAAAGCGACCAATTATCACAAAAGATGGTGTAACCGTTGCGAACTTTGTTGACATAGAAGACCCAATCGGAAATGCAGCCGTGCAGATTATTAAGCAAGCAGCAGCCCAGACAAATATTGATGCGGGGGACGGAACAACAACCTCTACGGTTTTGTCTAGGGCCATCCTTAACCGTGCACAGAAATATATCTCCGCAGGAGTTCCTCCCGTAGAGGTGCAGAGAGGCATCGAGAAGGCAGTAGAAGCCATCGTAAACAACTTAGAGGGTATCGCTCGCCCTATTAAATCCGAAGAGGACATCGCCCATGTAGCAAGCATTTCTGCGAATAACGACAATACTATTGGAAATCTCATTGCGAAAGCCGTATCCGCTGCTGGCAAAGACGGCGCGATAACCGTTGAAGAGGCAAAATCGCACAAGACATCTCTCGATTTAGTAGAGGGATTTCGCATGGATGCGGGATATGCGGCCACAGCCTTCATCACTGACGAGCGCCGTAGGGCAGCTACCTATGATGACCCCCTCATTCTTGTGACCGATGAGAAGATTGAGCATGTTCAAGATATCATGAAAATCTTAGAGCTATCTGCTAGAGAAGCACGTCCGCTTATCTTCGTAGCCACAGAGATTGAAGGTCAAGCCCTAGCCGCTATGATTATGAATGCCATCAAGGGGACACTAAAGGTCGCTGCTATCAAGGCCCCTCGCTATGGAGAGGAGCGGCAAAACATCCTCAAAGACTTAGCAGTCTCCATTGGTGCAACATTCATCAGTCGGTCTGTTGGCAAAAGACTTCAGGATGTGAAGTTAGTGGACTTTGGAAATGCTAGCAGGATTGATATTACCAGAGCCCAAACTACTATTATAGGTGGTCGTGGTAATCAGGGGCTCATCGACCGAAGTATCAACGACCTCAAGGCAGATTTGCAGAGTGAAAATAGTTTAAGTGAGTGCGAAAAGATTCAAGATCGTATCGCCCGCCTTGCCAGTGGCATTGCAATTATCCGTGTCGGAGGGTTGACAGAGGTGGAAATGACCGAAAAGAAGCATCGAATTGAAGATGCCTTGGAAGCCGTCCGAGCAGCACAAATGGAGGGAATCGTCCCCGGCGGAGGTGTAGCTCTCATGCTTGCCACTAATGAGCTGGATGTCGAAGTGGACAACGATGATCAGAATGCTGGTGTCCAAATCATTTGTGCCGCAGTAGAAGAACCATTGCGTCAAATGGCCATCAATGCCGGAGAGTCCCCTGATATTATTTCTCAATTGGTCCGAGAGAGTTCCCAGAACGGCAATTACGGTTATAACTTTGTAACTGGGGAAATCTGTGATATGATGGAAGCCGGTGTCATTGATCCGGTTAGGGTCACAAAGACATCCTTATTGAATGCGGCATCCGCCGCTGGAACTTTAATTACGACAAACTGTGCTATTATCCAAAAATAATACTATTTAGGTGACGGGAGGTCAAAGCTATGTCTTCTGATCCTAGTGAAGTAAAAATTGATATTGTTGAGCTTGGTGGTAAAATCGACCGCATGGCAGACAATATAGAGGTGGTAAAACAGAGATGTGAAGAGATGGCCACCTCGCTTAATTCAGTCAAGAAAGCGGTATATGATCCCGATCAAGGATTATATGCTAGAATAAGAGAGCTAGAGCAGTGGAAGGAGAATACATCCAGAATCATTTGGGTTATCACAACCAGTGTCATCGGACTCTCCACTGCCACTGTATGGCACACTTTCTTTAAATAGTCTCTCCCTTGCTCTTGGCGGAGCAATACAACGAACAATATGACACGAGGTATACATTGAAAGTAAATATTTCTTATGCTGTCTCCCTAGAAGACATCCCCAGCGAAGTGGGGAAGCTGATAGATGGATCCACATATTGCATGTCCCAACTACTTACCGACATCGAGAATGTTGGAACAGCCAATCCCATGAAAGCGATCGAATCAATAGCTCAAATACGGGAGGGTCTAAAAGATTTAGACTTGAGGCTGTCGGATTGCTCCAATATCTTATCTGGATACATTGATTTACAGAGCAAGATATCGGCTGGAGACGATCCCTTAGAGGTGGAAAATGAGTCATCGGTTTAGTCAGGGGGAGTTTATCTATCTACCCTCCTCTACCTTAATTTACAAATTTGGCGCAGATACCTGCGACTGGTTTATCGATCAGAAGAAAATAGATAAGCCAATGTACTTAATGTTCTTGAAGCCTAACCCCCTTAACCAAGTTTATTGTGATATATTCTTCGAGGGTTCAGTCTGGAGTGCAAAGATAGAAGACGTGTATAAATATAATTATGAAGGAAAAGACAATGAGTAGTGATGTAAAGTTAATGGAGTTATTCAATCGGAGCCATGGAGTGGCCAAAGCATATTCTCTTCGAGAGATATATATCAATCCACAACATGTTGTATGTCTCCGAGCAGAGCCTTCTCTGGAAAACATGTTGCAGGAAGGGCGCTTGGTCGACGGCTTAGATAAACGACAAAAGTTTACCAGAGTGTCAGTCAGCAACAATGCTTATGAGGAGGATATCTTAGTTATCGGTAGTATCGATGAGGTCTATAAGAAACTGAATGCAGAAGCCAGAAATTTATTGAGAGGTTAGAATGGAAATCGAGTGCAGTCTTAAAGAGTTTGGGCCATATGAGCCTTCATTTACATACGATGGGGAAAGAAAAAAGCTTGGTAGGTATGAGGGTGGCATGATGCCGACTGCCGGATTTGGCAATAAGAAGTGGTCAATCGCCGCTTGCATTGTCATGTCCAAGTCTATCGAGGAGCTTAAGGAGTCTGGTCTGACTGAGAATCAGGTGGTTGACGGGTGTATTAAATTTTTGAATAAGAAGCCCTATCGAGCCAGAAAACTCCCATATGGAACCCTAGCTTGCCGACATTTTATCTTCCATGCCGACGAAATTAGTGTCTCTCTCATGACTGATGACAGGAACAACAAGAACTTCTGGGGTAGAGGGTCTATTAAGGCAGGGCAGCCAGCCAAACGTGGAAGACCCCGGAAGAAGAAATGATTTTTAATGAAACCACAGAGGACCATATGGCCTCGGTCGAAGTCTTTCTCTCGGATATCTATGATGTTGTAGTAGACTATGACCCACTGGGAATGGATGAGTATTGGATTGATGATCGGGTTGTGACCATTAACGACACAAAGCCTGCGAGGCAGCAACTCTTTGTCCTCTTACACGAAGCGGGCCATGTCGTGCTCCGTAGTTCTGAAGACTTCGATAAGATGTTTCCGGGATCCAAGACTAGTAAGATAGAAATCTTAAAAGAAGAAGTCTTGGCATGGGAAGAGGGGAGGAAGCTGGCTAACACATTGAAGGTGCCTTTAGGGAGAGACTGGGAAATCCATGTCCGACAGGCTATTATGAAATATGTACACTGGGTGGGAATGTGATGGAGATTGTAGAGAAGCCTTGGGGCCATGAAAAATTGTGGGCTCACACAGATGATTATGTTGGTAAGATATTATTTATCAAAGCGGGCCACCGTCTTTCAAAGCAGTATCATATTAATAAAGAGGAGACTGTGTATGTCCTGAAGGGAACACTTCTCGTGTATGACTCACACGATGCGATTACAGAGGTCAATCCGGGAGGGACTTTTCATGTCTCGCCGGGCCAGATCCATCGATTTGGAGCAGCCTATTCAAGTGTGGAGCTTGTGGAGGTAAGCACCAACTATCTGCAGGATGTGGTGAGGGTAGAAGATGACTATGACCGAGAGTAAGATGAGATGACCCCGAAGCTTTATTTAGCATGCACTTTGATTCTTTGTGGGCATGTGGTCGCATGGTATGCCACCTATTCTCAATTTATTTGGGATTGGTGCAGAGACAATATACTTGTGCTGCCTCTCTTGTTTGCAGTCCCCACTAGCTATCTATTCATTTTTGGGATGAAATATGCCGTTGAAGAAATGGGCGAAGCTTGGGGAGCACGCCTAATGGGATTCGGCCTATCTTATCTGGTCTTTCCTTTCTTGACCTACTGGTATTTTAATGAGAGCATGTTTGAGACAAAGACTTTAATATGTGTATTTTTGTCTTTTATCATCGTAGCAATACAGGTATTTTGGAAATAGCATACTATTTATAGGGTGGAGATGGCCCATGGAAAATAACTTACTAGACCAAATAATTGCAGAGAAGCTAGAGCAGCTGAAAGAAGAGCGCTACAAGCTAAGAACCTTTGCAGTGGAGTTCTTATTGAGAATTGACGCCGAGTTCGGAGTTGAAGAGACCTTGCAAGACATCCGTTCGCTACAGGGTGTCACCGTGGTCAGTGCATTGGACTCGCTTTTTCGCAAGGATAGTGGCAGTTACCTAAGTCATGTAAAAATTAAGTTTCATCCTCGTTCTGACTCTGTGACGGCCCAGAGATTTATGCAAGATAGCTTGCTACCTTCGATTCGCAGCAGCGAGATTCCCGGTTGTAAAATTGTCCGTGTAATACAGAAGCCACAACAAATTAATTAAAGGGCTATTATATGAGATATTTACTACCATTCATTATGCTAACTTGCACCACTGGCTGCATCCGAAAAGCACAGACGGGTGTCGAGGCCATGCAGTTGATACAGCGAGACACTGACATCTTAAATGAAGAAGACTTGGAAGAGCTTCCCGAAAACTAATAAAAAACTCCTTTTAGCTTTTTATCTGATAGTTACTAATAGGCCCCGGTGCCTTGGAGTATATTATCATGAGAAGTTTTTTATTGTTTATTGGTTTTGTTTTGATGCTGACAGTACCGAGTTGCACACGTCATACAAGCCCTGCCTTTACCTCACCCGAGCAGGCTATCCAAGACTTAAAAGACGGTCAAGAGTGCTGCTATCTAGAGTACGGAGTCAAAGAGAAAGTCCAAGGCAAATCAGCTAAAATTTCTAGAGAGGCTGCTGTTGTTGTAAATGTGCAGCAAAGAAGTGGACGCTATCGTGGAACCGGAACCTACTTCAAGTACAAGGGTCATCACATTGTGGTCACAGCAGCCCATATCTGGGCGGAATCGGTCCCACAGCCTCTATCCTCCGCTGCAATGATTAGTGCCCCACATGAAGAGGTGATTGGAAAAATTGTCTATTGGGACAAATATGTTGACATTGCCATTCTAGTGGTGCCAGCTATGGCAAGTAGAACACCCGCTAAGTTTGTTCGCGATCCCGATTATACAGTGGGTCAAGAGGTTGTCTACTCGGGCTTCCCCGGCGCAAACTCTCTTCTAACTTTCAATGGGGAGCTGGCCGGAGACGGCTATGGAACGGATTTAGCCATGCATTCTATGGCATGGGGCGGGTCATCGGGCTCTGGTGTATTTGATAAGAAAGGCCGCTTTGTGGGAGTCGTAAGTTCGATCATGGTAGGGCGTGGATTTATGGGCCCTCAACTTGTGGGCACTGTGGTTTATGTCGCCCCCGCTAACTTAATAGATATGAATTATTTGAGACAGAATCTCGATAAGCTGGAGGGTATTAAGAATGAACGTTTTTAAATTCCTACTTGTTTTCAGCTTTGCAATATTCACAGCCTGTGATAACGGCATCGATTATATCATCCATTCGGACGGCGGAGATACGGATATAGTCTATGTGGAAATGGATCCCGATGCAGAAGTTTGGGTCGATTCTTTCACCCAAGCCGCTAGCTATGATGAAGTAGATATTCTATGGATAATCGACGGCTCATGCTCCATGCATGCCCATCGAGATAGTGTGTTAAGAGGCATCGAATCAATGATGAATAGCTTGCCCGCTGATGTAAACTGGAGGCTCAAGATGATAACGGCTGGCGACGGTATGGCCGTCCAGCAATCCTCCACCTTCCCCCTAACACGAGGGGATGATATAACAGATGCTCTAATCATGTACGGCATGCTGCCGCCCGATGGAATGGAGGCAGGCTTTGGTGCTTTAAAGAACTATGTTCTTTTAGATGCTTATGCTAAAACATGGCTGCGCCCAGAGGCCGCGTTCCTAGCCGTGTTTGTTTCTGACGAGAGAGAGCAGAGCTTCATGACGACGGCCCAATTTTTATCATGGTATCAAGGATACAGGTCTAATGTGTTCTTGTCCTTTATCGGAAATGTATATCCCGAGGACTCCATTTGCCCAGCCCCCCCAAGAATGAGCGATCAGGTAGGTGTCAAATACATGGACGCAGTTAACTCCCTGATGGGGACGATCGTGGATATATGCGAGGACGACTGGTCAGCAGGTGTCACCGATGCCACACAGGATATCAATCCAATAGAAGAAATCGAGTTGACCCATGTTCCATACAAGGCTACTATCTCTGTATTCGAGAATGGAGCCCCAATGGATACCGCTAAATGGAATTATATTGAAGCGGACAATATTGTCGAGTTTACTCCTCCGCCTCCTGAATCATCACTTGTCGAAATCGGATATTCAGTAAAATTTTATAATTTAAGCCCTTGACACGAAACATTTAATCAGTTATAATATAAGAGAAACTATTTACTATTAGTATAACTTGAGGTTAAACATGTTTAGAAGAATGATTAGCAGATTAATGAAGCGTATCGGATATGTTCGTAGTGAGCACCTTACCTTGGCTACTTTAGAAATTAGAGGCATGGAGAAGGAAAGGTTAAAGCTGATAGCAAAATGTGAAGAATTGTTAAAGGTTAACGATACTCTCGCAAAAGAGATTGGAGCCTTGGAAGATGAGAATCAATCCCTTTGGGGGATGTTGGATGAAATGCAGGGATCTACCCAGTTTGGCAAAGATCAGGTTAAATCTATGATGCAGGACCTTGAAGATGTCTTGACCGATGAGATGATGAAAAGCTTTAAGCCAATCGGAGAAGCATAAGGAGCCTACAGATGCAAGAAGAGACACAAGAACCAAGCGAAACTATTATCGACTTAGAACAGGAGGATCTCAAACCCAAGCCACGGCCCAAGTTGGCCCCTCGGGGAATTGAGATGTTTACAGTTTGTCGCCAACATGATGAAACCGGAGTATCCGGCGAGGGAGTCATTATAGAGGGTGTTGTATTGGGCACCGGGCAGTGCATCGTACACTGGCTGTATCCACCACCACGAGGGGGTATAGCTATTTTTGATTCGATGACCGATTTCGTCAAGGTGCATATCCAGCCTCATCCGGGAAATAAAACCATAATAACCTATCAAGATGGGCAACAAGACATATATGGTGACTAATTATATGTGTGAGGAAATAAGATGAAAGAGTGGAATGAATATAAGAGCATCGTATCCGAGGTTGAAGAATTTCAGAGGTCTATGGCACAAAAACATAGCTCTGCCAAAAAGCGCCTTTTGGGCATGGGACCGCAGGGCAATACAGCACCCTATACTGTCAAGCCTTCAATGAAGAGGTCAAAGTCGGCACCGCCGGGCTTTGGTGCTATCGGAGAATCCGAAGTAGACTTAGTTCCACAGATACAGGATGATTTAAATAGAGACATCTGGAATGAGGACAACAGCCTGAAGCCAGAAATATCCGAAAAGCTATTAAGAATTGCCAGAGACTTTTATGAAAAGCTGGATTTGCCCACCCCTATTCTTGACATTACGTTTACGGGCTCAATGGCAAATTATAACTGGACCAAATTATCCGATATCGATTTGCATATCGTGGTTGACTATCTGGCCATCAACGAAAATCAAGAGCTTGTGAGAAACTATTTGATGGAAGCTAAATCCAATTGGAACCGAAATCACGATATCACTATCAAGGGACATGAGGTAGAGATATATGTACAGGACTCAAACGAGCCACACCACTCCACAGCCGTTTATTCTATCTCAAACGATGGATGGCTAATCAAACCACGACCGAAACGATTTGAAGCCAGTGAGGATGCAATTCGTCAAAAAGCTGATTCCTTCATTGGTAGAATAGACTTGCTTGATAGGCTTAGTAACGAGGGAAAATATGAAGAAGTCTATGGAGAATCTGAGAGACTACGGGAAAAGCTTCGCAAATATCGCCAATCAGGGCTAGAGACCGGCGGAGAGTTTTCAACAGAGAATTTAGTTTTTAAGTTTTTAAGAAATTCAGAGGAAATCGAAAGGATATATGACTTCAAAAAAGAGGCATATGACCAAATGATGTCCGTGGATGAGGTGCAAAGGTAAACCGTGTGAATGGCAAAAGAGGAAGTTTATAAACTCGGAGATATTATTCGCTGGAGAGCGACAGTATTGACAGAGGAATATGATTATGGAATGGTCATAAGAGAACCGGAAATAGTCACACACGGCATATACACCCTCACGGAAAAATTAGTTGAAATGCTGGACACCGAAGACGACACTTTTAAGATGGAGGATCCCCTCTATAGTGTGACTGTGTATTCCTTTGGGGATCAAAAGGTAGTTACACTGTATAAAAATCCCGAGGATGTACCCCTCTTCATAGAAAAAGTTGATTTTATTAAAAAAAGTTCTTGACTTTGATCCTCCCGTTGTGTATAATAGTATTAGACTCGGGAGACTTCACAATATGCAGCTAGACACACAGAGATTGATAATCCAACTAATGAAGGAAGAGCTACGCCGCTCTGACAGACGGTCAACGCACCTATACCATAGAGAAGTAGAGGATTCATTAGTGGATTTCACGGCCTATGTCCAAAAATTTAAGCCTGCCGAAAAAGGGGGAGCACAATGAAACTTGTCCCACCTAAAGATATCGGAGCCGGTAGCATGTCGTGGACCATCATATTTCAAGAGTTGAACGGAGAGGTTGCATCTGTGCTAGCCGCTGGAAGTCATGACGAACTCATTGCTTGGGATCAAGCACAGAAAAGCTTTAATAGGCGAGTGTTAGCTATCTTACCCGGTAATCATCAAGTTGTGACCAAGAGGAATATCTCTTGACATTTACTTGACAACTTTGTTGTAGACAAGCTTATTTAAAACATGTATAATGTGTATACAAATCAGGGAGAACCCAATGTCAGAAAAGATTATCAACATTACTGAAACCGCCGCTGTAGACATGGAGCTACTTAAAGAACAGCGCAATGCTTTGTTGGAGCTTGCGGAAGTTCTGGCAAACTCCAACCGCTTTGATGTTGAGGAATTCTTTGCCTTTGACCGCCAAGATGCCTGTGAAAAAATCGAAGGGGTGGTGAACCTCTTGGATGCTTTGCTTGACGACGCAGAAAACTACAACCTATAATTTAACTTTTTTGATTGAGAGAGATGATATGTTCAAGACCTGTAAGCACTGTGGAATCGAGTTTGATGTTAACTCGCGACAAAAGAAATTTGTCGGAGGATATATTAATGAGTGTCCTGACTGTGTAGAAGAAAACGGCGGGGACCAATCCGCACCGATGCACTTTGGTGTTACTGGTTCGTGTGGTTCGGTTGCTGTGCGTCGCTTCAAAGACGAAGAGGACCGGGAAAGTTTTCAGAAAGAGTATAAGTCCATGAAAACAATTAAGGACTTTTTATAATGCTTCAGCACTTAACAAATTGCCATGGTGAGTGGAACACTGTGCTTGCACTGGCTGGCTCTTTACCCATCGCTCTGGTCTGGCTTAGGCTAAATATGACACCAGCTTGGGCAAAGGATAATCACAATGACTGTTGAGGAACTCCAGCCGGGTATAGTGTTGGATTGGCAATCAACACGCTTTCCCGACTCCCATTCGCGCTGGATAGTTCTGGAAGAACTAGAGCATGATCCGCGAAAGAACGAAAAGCGCGCCAGACTATACTGCATATATAGCAGTCGTCCGAAGGTGGGAGAAATAAACAACGAGGTTACATACACCTTCACTAATTCTACAATTCGCAACTTTACTGTTAACTCGCAAGTCTAAAAATAATTTCATTTTCCCTTGACAATCTGAAGCCCAGCCTGTATAATACACCATAACTTAAACAAAGGAGCACACATGCTTAAAAAAGAGCCATCACTTTCAGACCTTTACACCCAAACAGCAGAAGAATATTATGAGGGATTTTCCTCAATTGAAGACGAAGAGCTAGATATGGAAGGCGATTGTCCATCTTGGATTCAGGAGCAGCTAGATGAAGAAGCACCCTTTTAATTTCAGTAAAGGTGAACAGGTTTGTATTTCCCCGAGTGTAACAGCATCGGAGCGCACAAAGTCAAGGCTTCAATCTCATGGCCCTGATTTTGTGCTCTTTAAGACTGTCAATGTCTGGACTGACCCAACTCAATGGGGGAATGACCCCTGCATTGTTGTAGGCTCGCTCTCCACTGGGTGGGACGGATGGTTACCTGCTAGCGAAGTCGATATATCTAAGGAGTGACATTGATTTATCAGCCGGGAAACCTACTCAAAGAATATACTAAAAATAATGTGACTGAAAAGACTAATCTAGTCGGTATGTTTTTGATAATCTCTATTACTAATGCAGGGGTGCATACAATCACCCTGTATGACAGTGACGGATTTTGGAATCCCGGTGGAAATACTTTCTTCCCTCACAGCGATTTAAAGAATAGGGGCTCTTGGGTATGGAAAGTTCAATAAGTATCCTCACTAAGAAAGTGAAGCCGGGTGACCTATTGGCTGAATTTGACCTAGTGGAAAAAAGGTTCTTGGGAAAGTATATTGTTATTTCTATGGACAATTATGAATTCGATGCTTATTGTCTTTATGACATAACTGGCTATTTCCCCCAAGGGGAAATTGTTTCGATAGGGCATGACGAAATAGTGGATACTAACAGATATGTATGGTCGGTAGAGCCAGCGATGGAGGGGTAAGGTGAAAAAGAGAAAATGCACAACAGTAAAAAGGCGCAATAGTGTAGCCCTCCAGATGCAGCACCGACATAAGAATGGGGGGTCTGCGGGGTTCCACAGTAAGAAAGGATACTCTCGTAAAGAGAAACATAGAAACAAACACTTGACATCTTCTTGACAACATTTCGGTAGACACAGACTAAAACAATGTGTATAATGTATGTACAAAACGAGGTACTATATGTCTGATATCCAAAAAGAGAGAATTGAAAAATTCCTTGAACGCCAAGACTTGAGTGATTGGGAGCGAAATTTCGCAACCTCCATCTCCACTTACATGGTGAAGCACGGACGCGTCAGCAATAAACAGTGGTCCACCTTTCAAAAGGCCGAAGCTAAGTATTCTCCTGAAGTCATCGCTGCAAGACAAGAGTGGTTAGCTGGCTGGAACGAAGATAAGGCATGCCACATGAAAGTAGCTGCCGAATACTATCGTGCAAACCCTCCTTACTTTGGAGACCTTGCCCACAGGGTCTTGAAAGATGCAAAGTTTATCCCAACACAAAAGCAATACCGTGCAATGGTAGAGAACAAATATGTCCAGAATGTCATTAGCACGATTGCGAGTGAGCCACTTTATCCCGTTGGTGGCTTAGTTCGGGTGCGTCGCACAGCAAGAGGTCCAGCCTATCGATTCCGTGATTGTATAGCCTTGGTTGTAGCAACCGATGGGCCGGTCCTTTCTGCTGCAAAAGGAGCAAAGTCATATTCAGTCCTTCCTTTTGGAGAGCCAGCACCGATTACCATTGAAGAAAGATATCTTAAGAAGAAGAGGGGTTAATCATGGCTAGCCTAGACCAGTATGATGAAATTATGACTAAGAGTAATCCCAAGGTTCTATGTCCTTTCTCGATAAAAGAGGGTATGAATCTTTTCAGCGTTTATAAATCTCACCCTTTTAAGGTGCATAATCGATGGCTCGTGTTGAAGATTACAGAAGAACAATGGGGAAACCCTAAAGCCTTTTGTGTGTTATTATATGGGCACCGAGCATATACGCCGGGAGAAACAACAAAGACAATAGATTTATGCTCATTGCCTAGAGATATGTGGAGGATGTGCTAGTGTTCAACTTCTGAATTTTGGGCTATCAAGGTTAAAAGTGTACCATGGAAAATCCAGACCAATATCTGACAGGTCTGGCTCCTGATTCTAAGGGCGAATGTTGAGCTTCACAGAGTGACGCAATAGATACTTTCAATGCCCATTATCGGGTGGCAACATGTTGGTTGTATCAATAAAGAAATTTCAGGCTAGGATGGCGGGAATCCGAGTAAACCGCCCACGTCGCTGGATGAACAGTTCCCGCCTCACCTTGGTAGTCCATTAATTCTCTTGACATTTACTTGACAACTTTTTTGTAGACAAGACATAAAAAAATGTGTATAATGTATATGTAATTAAGACAGGAGCTTATCACATGCCTATCGTCACTAAATATAAAAAAACCGTTCGCTGTGGATATTGTCGCAAGCCGGGTCACAACCGTTCATCATGTCCCCAATATGCGGAACGCATTGAAACCCTTCGCTCGCAGCATGGTAACGATTATTATGTCGTTGCCCAATACGATGCGAGAAAAGTAAGACGTAAGGCATCTGGCAAAGCGCGCAAGTGTTCTTATTGTTCAGAAGGTGGACACAACCGCAAAACTTGCTCTATTCTTAAAACCGACATGGAGGCAGTGAGACTGAAAAATGTGGAGTACCGCAAACAGATGTTCACGGCGATGGTTAATCATGGTATTTTTGTGGGTGCCGTTGTCGAGAGTGATAGCAATACCCAGCTTGTAACTCCACAGGAGTATTCTGGGGGCCGCTTTCAAACTCCTATGGTGATTACAAGCGTGATGTGGAACCATATCAATGTCTGGGAAACTGCCTATAACTATTACTCGAACGAGCTGGGAACCCGCGCACCATTCAAAGTAAAGCCGATCTCTTCTTTAAACCGGCCATGGGACTCCGAGATAGGGTTTCCCTTAGACTATGATTTACTCTGGAATAGAATGACACTGGATAGCTTTCAGAACTTTAATGGAGAGCGAGACGATAACGGATGGTATTCGAGGTTTAAAAATACTTATTTTCCCACTGTTATCTCTAGGGTCAATGCACAAAAGCCTCCCCTTGGCTGGTTGACTTGTGAAGATGTGGAAAGCGAGAAGGTCCTCAAAGAATACTTTAAGAAAAGGACTTCATCGGATTGCTTTCGCACCTTGACTAAAGGACTAACGAGAGATGAAGAGTCTGATAAACTGCGAGAAGAACAGGGATATCTATAATGGAATATATCATGCACTCATCAGCAATCAAGGTAGGGGATATCATCTCGGAACAAGGGGTAATATCTAACATGTGGAACGAAGGTTATGATGACGGCGGAACCGAATATAATGAATTTTGTCGCTTCATTGTCGTGGAGAAAATAAACAAAGCCGATACACCAATGGTAATAACAGCGGCAAACGATTACTATTTTCATGTACAAATGATCTATATGATACCAGAAATTGCTGGACTTTACGAACGCATGTCTGCCGCACGCTCTATGGTGACAGACTATGAGATTGATGAGGAAGATGCAGATGGTTATGGGGCTGACGCACCGCGCAAGTGGTACAAGTGTATATAACTTTGCCACTAGAGCACTTGCTAAACCGTTGGGATGCTGGCTCTTCCGGTTCAAACCAATATTATAAGATAAGAAATAAATAATCCGTCTTGACATTTACTTGACAACTTTGTGGTATACAAGCAAGCCCCAAAGGTGTATAATGTATATACAGAACGAGGGGATTAACCCTCTTCCAGAGAATGGAGCAAAAATGCGCAAAGGAATGACAGCTAAGTTAAATATAAATGAGTGCTTCACCCCATCGGCTGGAGGTCAAAGAGAATTCCCCGCTGGTACGAGAACCGACGATGAAAGAGGTGTCTTCTCCACTTACCGACCTTTGACTGAACGCGAAGTAAGGGAATGGAATGAAAGCCCGGCTAGTAAGGGCATGAACTCTGCCGGTGAAACCAAACTTCCTCCCACTTGCGTCTCCGTCGAGGTTCATTCTACTGATACCTTTACCATTCTTCGAGCCCGTTGTACTGTGTGGCTTGGGTATCGCAAGACCGGCGGAATGATGGA
>TARA_R110002124_G_scaffold109790_2_pt1 | contig 47931 bp, 36 predicted proteins | sample TARA_R110002124 | Tara Oceans TARA_R110002124 (sample SAMEA4397445) | marine metagenome | biome: Polar Biome; feature: [SRF] surface water layer (ENVO:00010504); material: water (ENVO:00002006), including particulate matter (ENVO:01000060) such as... | depth 5 m
CAAAATCATTTATAGGTTTTATTTTAATAAAGTAATTAGAGAAACTAAAGAACTACGCAAACTCTTCGAAATAGATTTCTTTGTTAAGGTTATTTTGTAAGATTAACAATTATTTTTCTTTTTCCAGATTTCAAAAGCGGGATCTCATTGACGTATTCTACAGTAACAATTGCATCTTGACCCAAAAAGCCTTTAAAAAAGTTTAAAAATTCTTTTTCCCTGATAAATGTCCCTGTACAATTAATTCTAAATGTATAGGTCCTATTACTGTTTTGAATAAGCTGAATTTGATCCAATTCTGGATATCTATATAAATTATTATAGATTATAAAAGGATTAACTATCTCCCCATCAGTGTTTCTAAGAATATCGGTTATCCTCCCTGCGACAGACTTAAACATTGGAAACCCATTATTTAAATTTTGCTCTATAATAAAACTCCCAACATCACCTGTATCATATCTTATCATGGGGGTTGCTAAATTGTAAAGATCGGTTAATACAATTCTTCCGATTTCCCCTTGTTTAGCAGGAATATCTTTTTCCATATCCAAAATTTCAATGATATAACTTGCCCAATTAATTGTAAAATAATCGGTTTTTGGAATTTGTTGGGCAATTATTCCATTTTCTACATTAGAATATCGTGACACTACTGGATTTTGAAAATAATATTCCATTTTGCTTGCAACGCTTTCACTAAGTGGTTCAGACATTGAAATAATATTCCATTTTGCTTGCAACGCTTTCACTAAGTGGTTCAGACATTGAAATAATGGATTTAATATTGCAATTCAAAGGGTTTGAATTGGTTTTATCTAAATAATTACAAAGCTTTTCATAGGCCGATGGATATCCAAGCCACCCTTTGGGAGAATTATCCTTTTGTAATCTTGATATAAGTTTATTTATATAATCATCCTTTAAATCCTCTACATCCAATTGATCAACATTCTGTAGTTTTGCTAAAATCCAATTTTTCTTATAGTAAGCAGCCCAAAGCCTAAGATAGAGTAACTTATCGCCAATGGTAAATCCTGCTGAATTCGCAAAATAAATTGTATCAGCCGTATTTCTTGTTTTTTTTCTCTTGGTTTGATAAATTTTAAAGGGAGTACCTGTTGAACCACTTGTACTAACCGAGCTAGCTTTATATGAATTCTTTTGCTGTATGTTAATTTCCTCAAAATTATTTTTTATAATCAATTTATTGACAACTGGGAAATCACTCAAATGTTTAAACCCCTTATAACTTTGATAAAAGGCAGTATTGCAAACGGCCTCGGATAATAACTTATTCAATATTGGCTCATTTCTTTTCTGAAGTAATTCGAAAGAACTAAGATCAAAACAATTTTTGATGTCCTCTATGTCATTTTTAAGACTGTTTCCCTTTAGTTTATCCAAAGCCCAAAACGCTTTGTTTCTCAATACATTTGTGATAGCCATTTAAAAAATTTAAATATTAATAGAATATTTTTTTCCATTTAACTTATGGACAAATTAATACAATGACAAAAGGTACAAATTAACTCGAAAACCCCCATTCAATATACAATTGCTTTTTTTTTAGTGGACTTAGTTAAAACAGGTTTTCCAAAAAGTACAAATTTTGTATTTTTATCATTGTTAAGTTTATATAATATTTGTTTACAACTCGAACTAAAGTTGACATTATTTGAGGATTGTATATTTTGATCTTTTAATCTGGATGCCCTACGGGATGCAATAGTATCATTTAAATATTTAATTAACCAAAACTAGCCTTCCTCCAGTGCTACTTAATCGAACTCACAAAAAAGAAGATTAGTCTTACAGTTTTGTAAATTTACCTAATATGTATTAAAAAAAATAGGTTTAATTCATACATCTATATTTCATGCAATTAAAATATAAAATATACAACAAGTATCAAGAAGTATCGTTCTAATAAAACTTAATTCATTTAAAAAAATCAAATGATTTATAAAAAATACTTTAAAAGATTAGGGGATATTGTTGCTAGTACAATAGCATTGCTGTTGTTATCGCCTATTTTCATAATTATTAGCCTGCTCCTTTTAATAGTAAATGATGGCAAACCCTTTTTTACACAAAAAAGACCTGGAAAAAATGAAGCCATTTTTACTATCTTAAAATTCAAATCAATGAATGACAAAAAAGATGCCAATGGTAATTTATTACCAAATGCCGAGAGATTGACTCGCATTGGTAATATTATCAGGAAAACCTCACTGGACGAAATTCCTCAATTGATCAATGTACTAAAAGGAGATATGAGTTTAATCGGCCCAAGACCATTATTGATCCGCTACCTACCCTATTACACTGAAGAGGAAAAAGTAAGACATAGTATTAGACCTGGAATAACAGGTCTGGCCCAGGTTTCCGGTCGAAATCTTTTGGGTTGGGACACTAGATTGGCGCTGGATATTGAATATGCTAAAAATATTTCCTTGGCTTTGGATTTTAAGATCCTATTAAAAACGATCAAAAAAGCCTTGACATCGTCAGATGTAGTAACAGACCAAGCCGATTATATGTTGGATTTAGACGAGCAGCGCAAAACAGAAATAGCTTAATAACGTGCTACCAACAGATGATAAATCTATATATTTATTTCAATTACACATTTTATTCTTTTTAATTGCAAAATAAAAACCTAAATAATTTCTAATTCCATGAAAATAAATGTCTTATTTACCTGCGCAGGCAGACGCAACTATTTAATCAATTATTTTAAGGAGGCTTTAAATGGCGAAGGAAATATACTTGCTGCTGATGTACAACATAATGCTCCTGCACTAATTGATGCGGATATTTCGCTGTTAGTACCAGACATATACGATTCCAATTATATTTCTGCATTAAAAAAAATAATCAAGGAATATGACATTAACGCTATAATTTCCTTAAATGATCTGGAGCTACCCATTTTGGCCAGGCATAAATCTGAATTGGAAGAAACAGGTGCCAAAATCCTAGTTTCAAATCTTGAAACAATTGAAACCACTTTCGACAAATGGGAAACTTTTAGATTTATTACGAGCATTGGTCTTAAAACCCCAAAAACGTTTTTATCCTTAGATGCTGCACTCGAGGCTTTGGAGAAAAACGAATTACATTTTCCATTGGTTTTAAAACCACGTTGGGGAAGTGCTTCTATTGGAATCGAATTTCCTGAAAGTGTTGAGGAACTACGATTAAGTTATGCATTACAAAAAATAAAACTTCAAAAATCAATACTTTTAAATGCCAGCCAGGAAGATTTTGAACGGTCTATTGTAATTCAGGAAAAGCTTGAAGGAGTTGAGTTTGGAATGGATGTATTAAATGATTTTAATGGGAATTACTATGGTACATTTTTAAGGAAAAAACTATCAATGCGTGGTGGTGAAACTGATAAGGCCATGACAGTCATTGACCAACGTATGGAAAATATAGGCGAACAAATAGGTTCTAATCTCAAGCATTTTGGTACAATGGATTGCGATTTGTTTTTATGTGCCGATGGGCTATATGTGCTAGAACTGAACCCAAGGTTTGGGGGTGGATACCCCTTCTCGCATGAAGGAGGTATTAATACAGCCGCTATTTATCTAGAATGGTTGAAAGGTGGGAAAAACGTTGATCAATTTAACAACTATAAAGCTGATATAAGCTTTTCAAAATGTGATAGAATGATTAAAATTCCAGCTTTACAGCCATCGCAATATTCAAAAGATTAATTATTGGGAATGTTTTGAAATATATGATCCACCTTGAAAATTCGGGATTTTAAACCATTATACATCATCCGAATGGCTTGAAAGAAAAGGTACAAATATCTTGTTTAAAAACAAACCTTCTTTTATCACCATATTTTATAATATATGTAGCAATCAACAATTAAAACCTTGTGCTATCATGAGAGTTGATTCATTTTTATTCGCGCCAAACCTAATTTAGACCAGTACTAAAGACTGCTAGAATGTATGGGATATTTTTATAAGAGAATTGCCGAGTTTTTGGCTTCACTTATCGCATAGGTGCTATTTAGTCCGATTATTATAATACTCATATTGTTTTTGGGTTTTGCAAATGGCGGCAAACCGATGTTCTTTCAAAAAAGGCTAGGAAAAGACGAAAAATATATATTATTATGAAGTTCAGGACCATGAACGACAAAAAGGATGCTCAGGGCATAATTCTTCCCGATGTACAGCTTATCAACCAAGTCGGGGGCTTTGTGCGAAATGCATCCCTCCTTGAATTGCTTCAATTGTTTAACATTATTAAAGGGGATATGTCACTCAATGGGCCAAAACCCCTCCTGCTTGCTTACCATACGCTCTAAAAAAAGAACAGGCCAGAAGACATTTGGTAAAACCAGCAATTAATGGCTGGGCCCATGTTTTGGTACGTAATGCGATTAGTTGGGAAGAAAAATTTGCATTTGATGTATGGTACGTTGATTATAGAAACCTTAAAACTGATATGAAGATCCTTTTTAAGACAATTGAAAAAGTTTTTAACCTTAAGGGTAATTCTGCCAGTGAAAGAAATACCATGACCATGTTCACTGGATCATAGATAAAACATTTTCAATGTTGTTTCATACCTAATTATATAATTGAACCGTTATAGGCTATTACTTATAGTTTATATTTTTTTAAATCAATCCTGTAAAAATCAGCTGAAATAATACTTTAAAAGATTTTTTCGGCCATACACCCATATTTAAGTGCAAAGCTAGGTTAAATAACTAGTTTTAATAAAAATTCATTAATATGAAAACAACCATACTAGTTACCGGGGCTAATGGACAAATAGGATCAGTACTCGTTCCTCATCTCCAAGAAATATTTGGATATAATAATGTGATAGCTTCCGATTTTATAACGAATCCTCGAATTGACAGTATTTTTGAAAAATTGGATGCGACTAATGCGGAAAAGTTGCATGAAATCGTTACTAAATATAAAATTAACCAAATTTATCATTTAGCGGCTATTTTATCAGCAAAAGGGGAGGAAAACCCATTGCTAACTTGGAACACTAATATGATTACGCTAATGAACGTACTGGAAATCGCCAGAATTAATCGCATAGATAAGGTGTTTTTTCCAAGTTCAATTGCGGTATTTGGTGATTTGGCAGAAAAAAACAATACGCCACAATCCTCTTTTCTGAACCCTGCCACGGTATATGGTATAAGCAAAGCCTCTGGGGAGATTTGGGCCCAGTACTATTGTTTAAAATATGGTTTGGATATTAGGTCACTAAGGTTTCCCGGAATTATTAGTTATCAATCAGCCCCAGGTGGTGGTACCACGGATTACGCGGTTGATATTTACCACAAGGCCGTCTTAAACAAGAAGTTTTCCTGTTTTTTAAAAGAGGATACCATTCTACCGATGATGTATATAGACGACGCACTAAGGGGGACCATTGAATTCATGGAAACACCAAAAGACTTAATAAAAACAAAAACATCCTATAATTTAGCAGCTGTAAGCTATGCACCCAAGGATGTAGCCTTGTCAATTAAAAAATATTTTCCAGGATTTGAAATTGAATATGTTCCTGATAACCGACAAGCCATAGCAGACAAATGGCCAAGGTTAATAGATGATCAAGAGGCAAAAAAAGATTGGAATTGGAAGCACGAATTCAATTTAGATGCCATTACCAAAACAATGTTGACTGCATTGAGCGACAAATACAAGGGGGAAAGATATTTGGAAGCTATTGATAGACTGGTTTCTTAAATAAATTACCAATTTAGTCCCATAAATTCTTAGTGGTAAACAGATTGTATCCCTGAATATAACGGAATGCTACAATCCGCAAATTGTTTTATCAACCATTTTTATTCTGTATTTTTTTAATTTCTTAACCCTTGAAAAATCAAAAAGACAAAAATTATGATTAGATTAATAATTTTTGGTGATAGCTTTTAAAAAACCAATAAATAAAAGGACTTGAAAGGACCAACCATTCTAAAAAGAGTATGCTCCACAATTTTTATTTGCTGAATTCGATACTATATTGTCAATATAAACAATTATCAACAACAATGGTACGATAACAAGAATTCCTGAAGTGGAAAACTTGGAAATTCCCAAATTCACTCCATTGATAATTGAATCGACCTCATTGTTTAGAAAATCTATTTTTACTAGAATCTCAAATAGCCATACCAACAAAACAGCCTATACGTTTAACCAGTTGGTCCTTACGATTTTTTATTTGAATAGTATTTATACTTGGCCGATTTCTTAAATTTATATATTGACATTGATTGAAGATATACATTCAAGTTATTATTTTACGTAAATATGGTAAACTAACTTGAATTGGAAAGTATGTCATTATATATGGGGGATTTCATCCCAAACTATATTTTACATCTCATTAACGACCAACTTTCTTTTTCCGGAAGATAACAAGGGTATTTCATCAACATATTCAATATTAATATTGACATCCTCACCCAGATACCCCTTAAATTCAGCTATTAATTCAGCCTCCCGAGGAAAGGTGTCCCAAGGATTAAGTCTAAAGGCATATTCCTTGTTAGCCTTTTGAACAAATTGATATTGTTTCAATTCAGAATATTTCCACATATTAACGGTGACTATATGGGAAGTGATAATATTGTCTTTTGTATCCTTGATCAAATCAACTTTCCTGCCTTCTATCCTTTCCAATACCGGGGGGCCATTTTCTTCTCTCGTATTTGGACTTAAAAAAGCCAAATCCCCAGTATTATAACGTATCAATGGCATACAGTAATTAAATAAATCGGTGATAACCACTCTTCCCATTTCACCTGGTTTAGCAGGTTTGTCCTCTTCTAGATCCAAAAGTTCAACATAAAAACTTGCCCAATTAATATCAAATTCATAACCGCCTGAATAATTCTGTTGTGCCAGCATACCACACTCCATACTTGAATAACGCGAAAGTGTTGGTACCTGAAAATATTTTTCCATCTTATCTTTGGTATGATTACTTAATGTATCGGAGTTTGCAATTATAGATTTTATATTATAATTACACGGTTCGGCTTTGATAGCATCCAGGTAATTCACAATTACGTCACAGGTAGATGCAAAACAAACTATACCCTTATCTGACTTGTCCTTTTTAATATCATCCAATAGCTTTTCTATATCCTTATTAGTGTAATTGAAAATACTATAGGGCTTAATATTTTCCATCCATAATTTAAAAGGTGACTTTTGGTTTATGGAATTCCAGACTTTCATAAAAATTAATCTGGAACCTAATTCAAACCCCCCTCTTTTCGCAAAATATATGATATCAGCTGTATTTCGGGCTCTCTTATCTGCATTATGGTATAATTTAAAAGGAGTGCCAGTCGACCCACTTGTAACTACAGGTGTGTTTTTGGAATTAAGAAATAATTCTGATTTAAAAGCTTCATAATTTTCCCTCACTACTCCTTTATCAATAATAGGAAAGTCATTTAAATCATAACCAAGATTTAACTTGTTATAATATGGAGTCGTTTCTTTTGCATGCTTAAGGATGTTTTTTAAGTGATTCGATCTAAGAGTATTGGCTTTATTGGAATTGAAATTTTCCATAATAAACTTAACCTCGTTATAGTGCTTTCGAACCGGACTACCTTTTAAAAAATCCAATCCCCAAAATGCCCTTTTTCTAAATACTTCTAAGAACTCCATATATAAAGAATAATTGATTTGATGATTTTACTAATCACGAAACTATTCAACTAACTAAACTTAAACTAAAAAAATCTTTGAAATGGTCAAAAAAAAGTTTGAATTACCCAATTCAACTAAATTAAAAGGGCTTCTTAAGTAGCCTCCCTTAATACCATAAATTTCAAATCCATTCAAAAACAATACAACTAAATTTAGGGATTAAATTATTTGATAAGTATTAACGTTAAAACGTTGACAAGTTTATCTCATAAATGCCTTACTTATGCTTTTGAACAACACTCCGTTTGCAGCAAAATATTATAACTAAAGTGAGTTAAGAACATTTGGTTTTGAGGCTTTAGATAACATTGTAAAACTTGCCAAAAATTGCATAATCAAAGGCCTTTCGAACATATCAATTGGCTATATTGTGATGATTTATGCTTACTCCACTATCATAGTTACGGTCAATGGCTATTTAAAGATTGGTTGTTATGTTCCTATAGATGCTTATTGTCATTTACTGGCCATAGATGGCATAATCCTAAAAGATTTTAGTAGACTATCCCAAGGGGTTAAAGTTTATAGTGAAACGGATAATTTTTCGGGTAATTCACTTCCAAACCCAACAATGCCAAAAAAAAATACAAATCAGTAAAAAAGAGAAAGGTGACAATTATGGAACATGTCATAATAGCGGCAGACAATGTAATTTTTCCATTTTACCAAATAATTTCTTAAACGAATTCTATCATGTAAAACAGAACTCATTAACAACCATGTAGTATATACACTTAATAAATCACATCGATATTTTATAAAAAATGGATGCACATAAATGTATTGAGTTCTTCTAAGAAATGTTAGTCTTTAGATTCTCTGAATACCTTTTAAATCTAAAATTACATATATCCATAGCACTTATGAACTGAAAACGATTGAATTTATTAACAATTATATATTAAGATCCTTCTTACATGTATAGAGGACAGAGTAAAACAGGGCCAATGCTAGCTACCATAAACCGAGCATAATTAAGTGCCGGGGTTATTGTCCTAATAAAAAAGCATCCTAAGATTATAATGATACCCAAGAATTTTAAAAAAAAATCCAAATTGGACAATCAATTTAATTGACCTGATATTAAACAAAAAAAGGTGGGGGCATGCCCCCACCTTTTTTCTATATATATTTACTTTATATGATAGTCTTTTTTAATTTAATAGCCCTAGCGACCTAATATAAATTAACTTTTTCCACCGGAAACCTGAACTACAGAGGTGAAAGTTTCTACCGTTTAGTTTGTTATTAGTTCAAATATTGCGGAGGATTTACCGTACTGGCATCAAAAATGTATTCTTCATACTCCACTTCATTCGCACATAAGACCTATAATGTCAGCTTATTCAATAGTAGGACAAGGCACAAAAGGTATTGTCGGTGTTGTATATGATACAGACGTCCTGGCAAATGTAGCAGTCTTCCCATCTACATATTTGTTATTCGTTGATATATGAGCATAGTCGGCAAAATTCCCAACAAGCCTTATTCCATTTTGGGTTCCAAAAGTAGAATTATCAATACTAAGGTATTTTAAGTTAGGGCCAAAAGCAGTAAAACCATTATCAGGATGACTTTGAGGATTAGCCCCTGTGAAAGTAGAGTTACTGATCTTTAATCCAGAAGGTCCAAGATCACCAGTCATAATCACCCTAGTATAAAAAGAATCAAAAGGATCATCAGGATGTCCTTGAAATGTACATCCACATATTACATTATTACTTCCACCTGTTGAAGAACTTCCTGGACCTATAACAAATAACCCTGCTGAAGGCATTGTTCTTATTATGTTTGGGTTATCATAAGCTGCAGAAGTAAAAGTACTGTTTATCCAAGTTTGATTACCTGTAAATCCTTTTACTGCTCTACGTTGTGCATCTGCTACATTAATATTTTCAAACCAAAAAGATACTGGTGTATTGCTTATATCCAGTCCAGCTGAAAAAGTAGTGATAGCCCCAGCATCTTCTCCCCAGATACTATGTAAGCTAGAATTTTTATAGACAATTTGTGTGGTCTGTGATGGTATTTGTTGAACACTAGCTATCCATCCATGGGCAGCACCAAGGTCATTTCCATAATTACCATCATTTCCAACAGGCTCTAAATCATGAATATCAACATTGTCAAATACCCATTGACCATAACAACCTGGAAGATTATAAATTAAACTCCTTATTCCATTGGCATTGTTATGGATAATATCCTTTATTTCTACATTTTGAAGATGCACCCTAGAAGCAATATCTATACCACTACCACCTTTATCATTCCCATCAAGTATCAAATTTCTAATCGTGGTAAGTGTATTACCATACTTCCTTTTATCTATATCAATCATAAAATGCACCTTGGCATTCCTAGTAATTGTAGAACCATTGAAATCAATGGTGTTAATCATATTTTTATTAAGATAAAGTGTACTACTAATCAAATATGTCTTATTTGCATCAGAAATTAAATTGGTTTCATTCTCAAAAGCTTTTTTTAGAGCAGCAGTATCATCCGTAACTCCATCTCCTACGGCACCATATTTGCTAAAATTTACTGCATTGGGGTCTGTGGGTGTTTTGGAGGTGGGGGTCACTGTAACAGAAATGCTTCCGGTTGCTGTGGAAACCGAACTGTCCGGATTGGTTACAGTCGTTGTGTAATCAAACTCATCTGTACCTGATTCATCTGCATTTGGGGTGTACAGCACGGTATTGTCTCCCTGTACTTCTGCGGTGCCCATTTTAGGGGGCGTCACCTCTGTAATAACTACCTCTTCAGGTTTATCAAATTTATCATTACTTAAGGGTTTAATGATTATAGGATTGTTGGACAAAGTGATTACTACGTCGTTCGTCAAGAAAGACTCGGGGTTTTCCACAACATATTCTGCTAAGAGATCAGAATCCTTATTGCAGGAAAAACTTAAAAATAAGACAATAGTAGCCAAGGGTAATTGGAAAAAATTCGAGGGGTGAAATTTCATAAGTTAAAGACTTTTGTTTAAATGATAAACATTTGGGTTTTACAATATTATATCTTTTTTTAATATCATCGTTAAAACCTGTGTTATTTTCGATGAACTGCACTATTGAGATGCAATGGAGGTTTTACGTTTGATTTTCTTATTTTGGATGTTTAGTTTTTCTCTATTCGATGAAATACTCCTTTTTTTAAGATTTACTTCCATTAATCGGTAGTTTATGTTAAAAATTTAACATTTAATAATGATTTTTGAAATTTATGTGTAAGTCTAATTTAACCTCATTATTTGTTGTCTGGGTTAATAATTTCGGTCTGACGACATTTGCGAAGTAACCATCAATTTGCTTCGCTGACAATACAGAATTTGTCTGTAAGGAATAGTGTCCACCTAAATGCGATAAATTTTATCTTTTCAAAAAAGGATGGCTGAATTATAGGATCAATGAAAAAGCAGAAAGTCGAGTATCTTTAAGATGAACTAAAAATGAAAGATATTTACACTCTAATTACAGCCCACCTAAATTGTAAATTGGTGTTGACATCCAAAAAAGGAGCTGGAAGGACCATTGTAGTACTGATGGCTTTTCTGACAAGTCGTTCCGCATGCCACCGGTTCCCGAGCAATTGCTGAGATACGTTACAAAACATTTCCCGGTCTACGAAGTAAGTGTGGTCTACGAAGCAGGTTGTTTTGGCTATTATGCACACAGCTGTTTTGAAAGTTATGGTTGGCGAAGTCTGGTGGTGAATCAAGCGGATAATCTCAGGAAAGGAAAGGAGAAACATACTAAGACCGATAAAATAGATGCCCAGTTAGTTGCCAGGGAACTTTAAGACGGTTGTTTAGAGAGTATCATAATCCCAGATGGGAAACGGGAGGAACTTCGAAGTCTTTTCAGAAGTAGAACGACCTTGTAAAGAATTTTAGGAGGGTCAAGAGCTACATATAGATGCAATTGTTGTACTTCAGCATTTAGGAGCCAGAGGAGTTCGACAATGACCATTGGAGCCATAATTACCCTAATTGGATGGACGATATGGTTTTTGCACATCCAACGTCAAAAGCTACCTTGAACATTAGAATGCGTTTTTTTCGTTTTGTGGACCAAGAGTTGCGAGATCTATCGACTCAACTCAGAAGGTACTGCAAAGTGCAATATAAGAAAAACTATAACTTGCTTAGAAGTATTTTGGCCATAGGTGGCATAGATGCCTGTGGTATGCTCTTAAACTAAGCGATCTTCGTAGATTCAATAACGTAAAGCATTTGGCGGGCTATGTGGGTCTGGCCCCAAATGTACATCAAAGTGGCAATAATCAAAGAACAATGGGTATGACCCCTAGGCCAAAACGTTTACTACGGAGTTATTTTGTGGAGGCATCATGGCAGGCCATACGTGATGACACTGTGATGCAGTTGTACTATCGTAAACATCAGGGAAAGAATAGACTGTTTAATTAAGTGTCTCTTAATTCAAACTACTTCACGTTCTTGGCCGAGCGGTTTGAAGGAAACTCTTTTGCCACTTATAAATTAATAATAACGACTTTACAATATCTTTAAGTGTTTTCCCCATGTACTTTGCACGGATTTCCAAAGGCAATGGAATCATCCGGTATATCAGTAACCACATTACTACCCATGCCAATAGTACAGTTAGATCCAATCTTTACCTTGTCACGAATAATGGCACCAGCACCTATAATTGTATTATTACCAATTTCGACCAAACCACTTATTGTTACCCCAGGATTAATTGTCACAAAATCCCCAATTTTTCCATGGTGACCTATATAACAATTATTTTTTATATTGACTCCAAAACCAATATGGGATAAAGCACTTACTGAAGTATGGCTTCCCACTTGAATTCCATTACTCTGTACTACAGAGTTCGAAACGACCGCTGTTGAATGAATCAAATTCAAAAAATTCGCGTCAGTCATACCTATTTTTTCCTTGAAATACCTATAAACTAATTCTTTAGATTTTGTGCCCACAACCCCAAAGGCAAAATAATCGTGAGGATTTATGTTATGCTTCTGTTTATTAAAATTTTTGAATTCTACGTTATAACGATCTAAAGAAACAAAATACACATCGGAAACCCTGTTGACATTTTCAAGGACACAAAACGACCGAAAACCGAAAGCATCGTCTGCTAACTCCAGAAGAACATTAAGAATCTCAGAAGCAAATCCTAATATATGTAAAGACTTATTTATTTCTATTTCCTTATTCGATTTCATCATTTAATTTTTTTAGAAACATATATTACTCTTTCCAAACTTTTCTCATTATCAATAAAATTATCTTGATGTTGTTAAAGAGATCATTTATTTCTAGCATATTCCATCTTTAGACCAAGTTGATACCGCAAATGATAAATATATAGCATTCTTATGGTGTAGTTTGAATAGCTACCAACCTATTTTGGTCTCGATAACGTATAGAAGCTAAAACTGTAATTCCAGGTTTAACACTAAGTACATTGAGCTGCACATTGAAATACATAGTTACATACCTTCGAAATTCTGGCAGCTGTCAAACCAGGGAGATATGCCCTTTGAAAGCACTCCGTAGCTGTGGTAACTTACCATTCCTAATATTTTAAATGGTCTTAGATGTCCAATACTTGATACCCTAAAAATATATTCTCAAGGGATTGACCTCAACTTACGTTTTAAATAATAGAATAGTTTAGACTTACTAATAAAATTATCCCACAGTTTAACTTGAGAATTTCCACCACTTTTTTGTAGATTTATTATAGCCGTAACCATATTTACCACCATAGCCTAGATTGGAATCATGGACCCCATTTACAACAAAAGACAATCCGTTGAGTTTGCCCTCTTTATTAAGCTTAAGAGGATATTCCAATACTTTTAGTTCGGTCACTCCTGCCCTAGTTACATACAAGATCTGATCTGCGTATTCACTTATCAAAAGTGTGTCGGCAACTACCATCAACGGTGCCGTATCAACTATAATATAATCATAAAGATTGACCATGCTTTCCAACAGCTCTTTCATTCTTCCGTTCATCAATAGTTCTGCAGGGTTTGGTGGTATTTTTCCAGAGTATATTACATCAACTGTTTGTTCATGTGCCAACATGGTAGAGACGATATCTTTACTCTCCAAATTTTGATCTACTAGGTATTCCGTAAGTCCGCTATCCCCTTTATTCCTTGTAGCTTTGCCTAACTTGTCAACATCTTTCCCGGAATAAAACTGATATATTTTTGGGTTTCTAATATCACCTCCTATTAACAATACTTTCTTTTCGGTATTTGCAAATATCATAGCTAAATTTGAGGCTATCAAAGTTTTACCTTCACCCGAAACACTTGAAGTCACGTAAATGATACTACCTCTATGCTCTTTCTTATTTTTGGATTTTATTAAATAGTCGAGATTGGCCCGAAGAATACGTAGGGATTCTGCCAATACCGTCCGTTCTCCAAGTTTAACCAGTTTATTCTCCTTTTTGGAAATTTTCGGGAGCTCAGCCAAAACCGGTATATTCCCGGTCAGTTTTTCCAAACCAATCTTATTATGGACTTTGTTATCCAATAAAGATTTTATATAAATAATGGAGAATGGCAATAACAACCCGAGAAGTAAAGAAGCCATTAGAATGACGTTTTTTTTCGGGGAAATCGGAAAATCACTAATAGCATAAGCTTCGTCGAGTACTTTAGACTTTGCCGCCGAAGATGCAAATGCAATTTGTGCTTCCTCCCGTTTTTGCAACAAATATAAATATAGGGACTCCGTAGTTTCTTGCTGTCTTGATATATCTCTTAATGCTTGTTCATTTTTTGGAGCCGAGTAGATTCTAGAATTGATTTTGGATAATCGACTACTAAGATCGTTCACTTGAAGCTCCAAATTATTTGTCATCCCATTTAAACTTGTACGCATATTTCGTTTAAGTCCTGCCAGTTGCTGGTCCAAGTTTATGATAATCGGATTTTTATCATTGGAACTTTCCAACAATCGTTTACGTTCCAAAGCCAGTTCATTGTATCTCTGAGTCGTAGCGGCTATTGACCCGTCATTTAATCCAATATTCGAAGGCAGTAAATCGTATCCTTCATCATTATCGATAATATCCTTCATCGAAGAGGCTATATCCAATTGTATTGATGCATCCTGTAATTGTTGTTGATTTTGAGCCCCAAGATTTAGATTTAGATTTGTTTGAGCACCAAGATCCGTCAAACCCCTGCCCGATTTAAATTCTACTGCTGATTCATCCGCACTCGACAAGTTCGATGAAATTTGTGTTATTCTATCATTAATAAACTCCGATGTTCTATCGGCCAGCGCCTTTTTATCATCAATAGCATTTTTATTATAGATTGATATTAATGTATTTATAACGTCTTGCGCCCTTGGAATACTAGCATTATTTAAGGAAATTGTGAGGATCTTGGATCTAAAATTATCTACTGTGATGTTCAAAGCATTCTGATAGGATGCCGCGACTGAAGATAATCTGTTGACAGACACGACATATCTATTTGTTCCAAATCCAGATGAGTTCAAATTATTAGGGGTTACAATAATTTCGCCAACAGGTGAAGAAATCTTTTTTCCATACGAATATAGTTTGGTAGGCCCATCATCGTTTTCGGCATATTCAAAGGAGGTTTCCGAAGACAAGGTAATAAAAAAACTTGCTTTCGAATTATTAATAATGGAATCAGGAGCAAGAAAATTTATTTTGAATGGAGGGCTTGGGTTACGATAAATAGCAGAACTTTTAATATTACCTAAAGCGATTGTATTTATATTAAGTCCTAATTTCTTAACCAAAGCAATAAGGTTAGATCTTGATTTTAGTATTTCTATTTCATCCTCTATTTGGACACCTCCTCCACCTATTCCCAAATCTTCAAAAACATTAATTTGGGAGGATCCCTGTGCATCATCCAATAATTGAATTTTAGCTTCTACCGCATATTGGGGCACAGTATAACGAATGTACATGAACCCAAATACTACAGCAATTAGTCCCGATACAACGAACCATATCCAATTTTTCAGATATGGTTTCAGAAGTTCTCTATAATTAGGTATTTCTAGTGAATGATTTGTAGGTTCCGTACTCATTTTATGCTAATGTAAAAATTGAATAATTATTATCCTTAAAGTCTGGTTATTAAAAGAATCGAAGAAGTAATTAATAGGGAGGCAATTGAAATTGAAATACTAGTGTTAGAGTTTATAGAAGATGATCTTATAGCTGATTTGTTGGGTTCCACATACACCACATCATTTTGGGTTAGATAATACACTGGAGATTTGACCATATTTTTGGAAGTTAAATCTACACGAGTATAAACTTTAGTACCATTAAAATCCCGAATCACTAAAACATTCTCTCGAACCCCTCTATTCGTCAAATCTCCTGCAAAACCTATCGCTTCCAAAATAGTGATTTGTTCTCCATTGACCGGGTAAGTGCCCGGAGTTCTCACTTCACCTAAAATTGTCACTGTAAAATTACGTAAACGAATGTTAATTATAGGATCCTTCAAGTAATCTGAGAGCTTGTCCCTTAAAAGTACGCGTAATTCATCTGGCGACAGACCTTCTATTCTTAACTTGCCTATAACGGGAAAATCAATCTCACCAGCCTGATCCACCAAATAGTCTACCGACTGAGCTTGACTACCACCTTCCTGAGCTACCCGAATTAAATTAAAAGGGGCGCTCGCTTCTGAGTTTAAGGATGAGACGTGAATGGAAACCAAATCATCTACCTTAAACTTTGATACAAAATTATTATTGTTGACCAAGGTCTCAAAATTCCCGGTATCCTGAAAGTACACCACTTCTTTTCGAGATGCACAGGATGAAATTAATATGATTCCCAAGAATATAGCAAAATAGTGAACTGAACCCTTTATTCGTTTTGACATAGTGATGATTTTTTTATTGTGCAAGTATACTAAAAAATTAGGAGTGTAAAACCTTCAAATTACTTTTCGTGGGCTCTTTAATTTCTGGTGTTTTATCGTGTTTGCACAAATCTGAATTATTTGAAATATATTCAGGAACTATTTCTTTCATTAACTTTATTGTATTTTCTTTAAAGAACATATTTGAAACACATAATTCATTGATTTTGGATTTAGTTTCCTCATAAAACAGTTCCCTGGATTTACTGATCAATATTTTCTTATGATATGTAGGCATAGTATCCTCTCCGTTGGCCAACAGTTCCTCATATAATTTTTCGCCTGGTCGAAGTCCAGTAATTTTGATATCAATATCCTCAGGATACCTTAAGCCAGACAACTTGATCATATTTTTTGCCAAATCGAATATTTTTACGGACTTGCCCATGTCAAAAATAAAAATCTCACCACCTTGCCCCATTCCGCCAGCTTCCAATACCAGCTGTGAAGCCTCAGGTATCGTCATAAAATAGCGCGTAATATCTTTGTGCGTCACCGTTAGTGGTCCACCCTTTTCAATCTGCTTCTTGAAGAGGGGGATAACCGACCCATTAGAGCCCAAAACATTGCCGAACCGTGTTGTTATAAACTTGGTCTTCCCATATTGCTGGGCACAACTAATATACATCTCTGCAATTCTTTTGGTAGCACCCATAACATTCGTTGGGTTTACTGCCTTATCGGTAGAAACAAAAATAAACTTATCTACATTATTTTCCAATGAAAGATCCACAATCACTTTCGTTCCTGCTACATTGATTTTAATGGCCTCATAGGAATTATATTCCATTAGCGGCACGTGTTTATAGGCTGCAGCATGAAATACCAAATGTGGTTTGTACTCCTGAAAAATAACGGTCATTCTATTTTTATCCCTAATATCCGCAACAATAGGGATAAAATTGTGAAATCCATTTTGTTTCAACTCTTGCTGCAAATCGTACAACGCGGATTCGGCCTGATCAATTACTACCAAAGACTTGTACTCATTACTGGCTATTTGCCTTACCAATTCACTTCCAATAGAACCTGCCCCACCGGTCACTATAATAACCTTGTCCCTTAACTCATCAGATATTCTTTTATTTTTAATATTAATAGGAACCCTATCTAAAAGATCTTCAATCTGAACCTGTTTAATTTGGGAAATTTTCAGCTCTCCGTTGATCCAATCCTCAATAGGGGGTACAATTTTTACCTGCACAGGAAAATCCACCAACTCTTCCACTAATTCCCTAAGTTTGTTGTGATCTATATTTTGTATAGAAAAAATAATCTCGGATATATCATTGCTTTTTATAAAGTAATCTGTCAGTATTTCTGGACCAAATACCCTAACCCCATTAATATTTTTACCTACTTTTTCATAATCTTTATCAATATAACCTACTACTTTGGAAATACTTCCACTATGGCTCGTCAAGGCATTTTGGGTCAATACTCCCGATTCCCCAGCACCATAAATAATTACATTCTTGGAAATCTTAAATTGCTTTACAAAATTATAATAAGCTGTCTTGAATACATATCGGGATGCCGTTAGAGCTATGAAATTTAAAAGACTATGAATAATAATAATGGATAAGGGAACGGTAAAACCCTCCATAAAGTCCATCTCCCTATTAAGGATTACCAAAAAAATTGTAATGATACTGGAAAGACATATGGCATTAAATATATTATAAACGTCCCTTACTCCAGTATGACGTATTACCCCTTTATAAGATCCAGTTATTAAAAAAGATATGGCCCCAATTCCTATGATAATAGGTAACTGTAAAAGCAATTTATCGCTATCAAAGTTTAAGGTAAGATTAAAACGGATAAGATAGGAAAATACAAAGGTTAAGGTTACCAAAAATAAATCGATTACCAATACGATCCATTTGGATGTATATTTTTGTGCCCTATTGGTAAAGTAGTTTTGTATCATTTTGACATTATTTTTAAAATTACCTCGACTACCCTGGTCAAATCATCTAATCCAAGATTGGAACCACTCGGTAGACATAATCCTCTTTCAAATAAATCTTCAGAAGTACCGTCAACATAACTATCACAATATTCAAATACAGGTTGCAAATGCATTGGCTTCCATAAAGGTCGTGATTCTATATCAACTGACTGAAGCTTCAATCGTATATTTTCACGAATTTGTACCGATGGCATTAAAATACAGGTAAGCCACCTATTTGAGTACATACCCCGCATTTCTTCCAAAAACTCAATTCCTGAAATATGTCCCAATTTCTGTTTATAATATTCAAAATTGGACCTTCTGGCCGCCACTCTATCATCTATAACTTCCATTTGCCCTCGTCCAATACCGGCCAATACATTGCTCATGCGGTAATTATAACCTATGTTCGAATGCTGGTAGTGCGGTGCATTGTCCCTAGCTTGGGTAGCCAAGAAAACAGCTTTTTCCTTGTAATTTTTATTCCTCGTCACCAAGGCTCCTCCGCCCGAGGTGGTTATTATCTTGTTTCCATTAAAGGAGAGAACTGCTATATCACCAAAAGTGCCACATTTAATTCCATCGTAGGAGCTACCTAAGGCTTCAGCACTATCTTCTAAAATTGGAATATTATACTTCGCGGCGATTTCATGGATTTCCTTTACTTTGTAGGGCATACCATAAAGATGTACCGCAATAATAGCTTTAGGTTTTTTTCCCTTTGAAATTCTATCTTCGATGGCCTTTTTTAATAACACCGGAGATATATTCCAAGTATCCTTATCACTATCTACGAAAATTGGTTCTGCTCCCAAATAACAAATAGGATTGGCCGAGGCAGAAAAGGTAAAACTTTGACATAAGACTTCATCTCCTCTAGTGACCCCTAGCAAGACCAGTCCCAAATGAATAGCAGCAGTACCTGAACTCAAGGCCGCAACATGCACCTCGTTATCCAAATAATTTTCAATGCTGGTTTCGAACCCATTTACATTGGGGCCCAAGGGAGCAATCCAATTGGTGTCAAAGGCATCTTTGACATACTCCAGTTCCGCACCTCCCATATGGGGGGAAGAAAGCCAAATTTTATTTTCGATCGTTGGTTTCAATAGTATCAAAGTATTTGTTGTGGAACTAAAAATAAGTGCCAAAATATTCAAAAAACCTGCCGTCCAAAATGATCTAAGTCATGATATATCCATATACCCTCCTTTGATTCCAAAAAGCAAATTGTTTGCGAATTTAAATATAAAGTTACTTTATAAATCGAAGTTCATGGCATTTTATTAAGATAAATCGGCAAATGTGTAGATAAACTCGGTTTACTACCAGAACAAAAAAATAAGACGTCCATTTTATCCATTTTTTAGAATGATTTAGATATTAGAACATCTATCAAGTAATTAATGGATTAAAACCTAGTACTTCATTGATGTCCAGAAATCACATAATTTTTCCAATTTACATAAATAACCCGGTAGATAAATCATTAAATGTGTACTTTGCATGCTTCTTTGTATAATACGTCAAATAAGTTTATGAAAATACTAGTTACAGGGGCTGCAGGGTTCATTGGTTTCCATACGACTAAAAAACTAATTGAACAGGGAAATGAAGTAATCGGATTGGACAATATCAATGATTATTATAATATAGGTCTAAAATATGGACGTCTTCTAGAATTAGGTATCAGTAAGGAAAAAGCAGAGAAATTCGATGCACTTGTAGGAAGCAAAATATACAAGGGAAGGTTTAAATTCGTTAGAATGAACCTAGAAGATCGGAATGCCCTGACAAAACTCTTTAATTCACAAAATTTTGACGTGGTCTGCCATTTAGCGGCCCAAGCGGGAGTTCGGTATAGTTTGGAAAACCCAGAGACTTATATTGATAGTAATATTGTGGGGTTTTTGAACATTTTAGAGTGTTGTCGCCATTACAAAGTCAACCATCTTGTCTATGCTAGCAGCTCTAGTGTATACGGATTAAATAAAAAAATACCTTTTGAAACTACGGATAATGTGGACCACCCAATAAGTTTATATGCGGCCACCAAAAAAAGTAATGAGTTGATGGCCCACACCTACAGTCATTTATATGGATTCCCAACTACGGGCTTACGCTTTTTTACTGTGTATGGACCTTGGGGTAGGCCGGATATGGCTATGTTCTTGTTTACGGAAGCAATACTTAAAGGAAATCCTATTAAGGTTTTTAACCACGGCAAGATGGAGCGTGACTTTACGTATATTGATGATATTGTTGAGGGCGTTTATCGTATTATCGAGAATAGTATTGGAGAAAGAATAGCAAACAATGAACTTTACAAACTTTATAATATTGGCAATAATCAATCTGTAAAATTAATGGATTTTATTAAAGCCTTAGAACTAAGTCTAGGCGTAACTGCTAAAAAAGAAATGCTCCCTATGCAAGCAGGAGATGTTACTGCCACCTGGGCCAACGTTGATGATTTGATCAAGGATTATGATTACCGTCCTAATACATCTATTCAAGATGGAGTACAAAAATTCGTGGATTGGTTTAAAAAGTATTACAAAATCGAAGATTGAGTTGAGCGATTAGATTTTGGGTTCTTTAAAATTCCAATGCAATACGCCCTACAAAATTTGCCAATTCGAGTGGTTTTTCCTTTAAGTTAAAAGCAAAGTAAAAATTGTATCGAGAATAGGGTTTTCAGTATATAAATAGTTCTCGTTACAATTTTCTAGCCAAAGTCTCGAAGTGACATCTATATTCCATCCAATTATTCAACATGCACAAAGAAGATAAACAAAATATTTTTTGTTTTGAAGGTTGCGCATATAGCTCATTAGGGGCACAAAACGAAAACCAAAGAACCTACTGGCAAAAAACCGGATAATCAAAAAGATTTTTGTATACCTGTAATTAAACAAGTGTCTAATTCAACTTTCGTCTCAATCAAATGTAAGATGATTTTTTCGGCTTTTCGACCCTGCCTGCCTGTCCTCCACACGAAACTTCAGAAGGTGGAAACGACAGGCAAGGTACGCTCAAAATCAACTTGGTCGTAGGATTCGGAATGACTACGACTGAGAAATTACAATACGGCGATCTAATGTGCCAAACTAAACATTAATAGTAAAAATCAGGATATCATTCCTTATCTAGCCTGTCCTGAGTCTTTCAACTTAGCCTGTTCCGAGCGTTGTTGAAGTGCACAAATTAAACTTGGTCGAAGGATTCGGAATGACCTCCCCTTCATATCGAAGGAAACGACTAAGAAATCGCATTACGCCAATAAATTCGCCCCCACCGCATAAATGACGGATAGAATTCACTCGAGAAAAAAGAAAGTATATAATGCACTATTCTGGTATTTATCACGTTACCCTCTTAAAACAAGCGAAAATCAATTTTCAAATGTCGAAATTACAAATAGCTTATTCAAGGACGCTTAATATTTACTTGCAGCATTCATTTCATCGGATTAAAGCTAGACTTAAAATAAAATAATCTGTTTTTTTAAATTCTTTTATAGACCTTTACCCCTTAATTTTTAAAAATGGATATTACAGAACTAAAGCTAAATCCAACTTACCATATTTTAGTCACCGGTGGAGCCGGATTTATTGGGTCCAATTTATGTGAAGTATTGCTGGCTAATAGAAACAAAGTAACATGTCTGGACAATTTTGCAACGGGGAAAAGGGAAAATATTTCCCATTTACTGTCTAACCCCAATTTCACCTTAATTGAAGGGGATATTCGCCATTTAAAAGAATGCCAAAATGCATGCAAGGGTGTTGATTATGTTTTACACCAAGCTGCCTTGGGATCTGTGCCAAGATCGATCAATGATCCTATCACCAGTAATGATGTCAATGTTTCCGGCTTTTTAAATATGTTGGTATCAGCAAGGGACGCCAAAGTCAAACGTTTTACCTATGCCGCTAGTTCTTCAACCTATGGGGATTCCAAATCTATGCCTAAAGTAGAGGATGTTATTGGTAAACCCTTGTCCCCATATGCGATTACCAAATATGTTAATGAATTGTATGCCGATATTTTTAGTAAAACCTATGGTCTAGAGACCATAGGTTTACGATATTTCAATGTTTTTGGCAGAAAACAAGACCCTGAAGGTGCCTATGCAGCGGTGATACCTAAATTTGTTAAGCAACTGATGAAGTATGAATCACCGGTTATTAATGGAGATGGAAGCTATTCCCGTGACTTTACTTATATCGACAATGTTTTGGAAATGAACATTCGGTCTATAGTAACTGATAAGAAAGAAGCCATAAATACCGTGTACAACGTAGCTTATGGAGAGCGTACCGATTTAAATGAACTTGTTTCATTGTTAAAGGAATATCTAAGTGGGTTTGACAATAAAATAGCAGCAGTACCTGTTTTACATGGCCCGAATCGTCAGGGTGATGTACCGCATTCCTTGGCATCAATCGATAAAGCTAAAGAACTTTTGGGCTATGACCCCCAATTTGATATCAAAACAGGGCTAAAAGAAGCGGTAACCTGGTATTGGAATAATTTAAAATAGAAAACGATGAATTTAACTGTAATTGGAACCGGTTATGTTGGGCTAGTAAGTGGTACCTGCTTTGCAGAAATGGGCAACACGGTTACCTGTATTGATGTTGATGCCAAGAAAATTGATGGACTTAAAAATGGAATAATCCCTATTTACGAGCCTGGACTGGAAGCCATGGTACAACGAAATATTGATAGTAAGACTTTGCACTTCAGTACCAACCTTGCCAAGCATCTGGTAAAATGTGATATCGCTTTTATTGCCGTAGGTACCCCCATGGGAGATGACGGTTCCGCAGATTTGAAATATGTTTTACAAGTGGCCAAAGAAATTGGTCAAAACATGCAACACACATTGATAATTGTTGATAAGTCTACGGTGCCTGTGGGTACCGCCGATAAGGTGAAGCAAACCATTCAAAGCGAATTAGAGGTTAGAAAACTGAACATCGATTTTCAAGTGGTCTCCAATCCTGAATTTTTAAAGGAAGGGGATGCCATCAATGATTTTATGAAACCTGACCGTGTCGTGGTAGGGTCTGATGATGATAAAGCTAGTGAAAAGATGCGTCGTTTATATAGTCCATTTTTTAGAAGTAGTATGGATCGGTTGATTACTATGGATGTCCGTTCCGCAGAAATGACCAAATATGTGGCCAATGCAATGTTGGCAACGAAAATCTCATTTATGAACGAAATAGCCAATATATGTGAATTGGTGGGAGCGGATGTAAACAAGGTTCGTATTGGCATTGGATCGGATAGTAGAATAGGTTACAGCTTTATTTATCCGGGTAGTGGGTACGGAGGGTCTTGTTTCCCCAAGGATGTAAAAGCGCTTAAAAAAACTGCCCAGGAACATGGCTATACGGCTCAATTGATCAGTGCCGTTGAAGACGTTAATGATAGGCAAAAGATGGTCATCGCCAAAAAGGTAGTGGATCGATTTGGTGAAGATCTAACGGGGAAAATATTTGCGGTTTGGGGCTTGGCCTTTAAACCCCAAACCGATGATATGCGTGAAGCACCTTCTATTTATATTATAAAAGACTTAGTAAAACGGGGAGCTAAAATTCAGGCCTATGACCCTAAAGCCATGGATGAGGCCCAACATTTTTATTTAAAGGAGGTAACCAATGTATCTTATTTTAATTCCAAATACAAAACCCTACAAGGGGCCGATGCCATGATCTTATTGACGGAGTGGAAGGAATTCAGATCTCCGGACTTTGAAGAATTAAAACAACAACTTAAGCAACCAATCATCTTTGATGGTCGAAATCAATATAATAGTCAAATGATGCAAGATCTTGGAATTGAATATTTCCAAATCGGTAAAAAACAATAAATTATGAGTATACCTAAAATTGCAATTATAGGATTAGGCTATGTAGGCTTACCCCTTGCACGTTTATTTGCTACAAAGTATCCGGTCATAGGGTTTGACATCAACACGGAAAGAATCAAGGAATTGCAGTCAGGAAGAGATAATACCCTTGAGGTGGAAGATGAGGTACTACAAGCCGTATTACAAGAATCCTCAAATATGGAGACTGGCCTATTTTGCACCAATAATTTGGAGGATATCAAAGATTGCAACTACTATATTGTAACGGTTCCAACCCCAGTGGACAGTACAAATAGACCTATTCTAACTCCGTTATACAAATCGAGTGAAACGGTAGGAAAGGTATTAAAAATAGGGGATGTTGTCATATATGAATCTACGGTGTATCCTGGAGTTACAGAGGAAGAATGTGTTCCCGTTTTGGAAAAAATAAGCGGTTTAAAATTCAATTCCGACTTTTTCGTAGGTTATTCACCGGAACGTATCAACCCAGGGGATAAGGAGCATACCGTAGAGAAAATCCTAAAGGTTACTTCAGGATCAACCCCAGAAATTGGCATAAAGGTGGATCAACTTTATGCCTCTGTTATTACGGCTGGCACCCATTTGGCACCTTCGATCAAAGTCGCCGAGGCAGCTAAGGTCATTGAAAATTCACAACGGGATATAAATATTGCTTTTGTCAATGAATTGGCTAAAATTTTCAACCTAATGGGTATTGATACCCATGACGTATTGGATGCTGCCGGCACCAAATGGAATTTCCTTCCTTTTAAACCAGGCCTTGTCGGCGGGCATTGTATTGGGGTGGATCCGTATTATTTGGCACAAAAAGCACAACAATATGGGTATCACCCTGAAATTATCCTGACCGGTAGGCGAATGAATGATGGCATGGGAAAATACGTAGCCTCTGAAGTCATAAAATTAATGGTTCACAGGGATATTAAAGTAAAAGGTTCTAAAATTTTAGTTTTAGGGGTTACTTTTAAAGAAAATTGTCCGGATGTTCGCAATACACGGGCAGTTGATGTCATTAATAATTTAAAAAGCTATGGTGCCGAAGTTACTGTGTTTGACCCTTGGGCCTCTCCAACTGAGGTCAAACATGAATATGGTATGGACACAACCAAAGAAATGCCCACTGGCATATATGATGCCGTTGTCCTGACTGTGGCCCACGAGAAGTTTCTTCAAATGGGTCTTAGGGACATGCTTACAGAGAATGGAGTACTTTATGATGTAAAAGGAGTATTGAAGGAGCGGGTAGATGCCAGACTTTAATTAAACCAAAGTGTAAGATTAAAATATGACTATTGTGGGCATTTCAGAGCCTGTTTAGGAATTAAATTGAAAAATGAATAGATTACAGCATCATTTCAGTACCTGAATCTGGTACTGTGTTTCCTAAACCAAGATAAATATGATTGTTTAAAAAGTCAACCCATTATCTGACAACAGAAAAAAGATGAACACCCTATTTATGAGAAAAGGAGGTACCCAGAAAAATTTGGATAAAACAATAAAATCCGTAGCTGTTATATATCATTATTTTGCACTTTACAGATATAGCGTACTTAATGAATTAATGAAAAGTAAAGAAATTAAGTATATTTTGTTCTCTGATCAGACATCTGGAAATAATATAAAAACAATTAATCCTGAATATGCAAATAGTGAGATAAAAGATGGGGGGCTTAGGTGGAAATTTGTAAAAAACAGATGGTTTTTTAAAGAAAGACTCCTTTGGCAAAAAGGGATTATCCGCTTGGCATTAAATGGAAATTTTGATGCATTTATTTTACTGGGAAATGTTTATTTTATAAGTACTTGGATCGCTGCAGTGATAATTAGGTTCAGACGCAAGAAACTATATTTTTGGACTCATGGGGTAACATCCAATGAAAAGGGGCTTAAATGGTTTTTAAGAAAGTCACTGTACAATATCTCGGATGGTTTATTGTTATATGGTAATGGTGCCAAGTCTGTAATACAGAATAATGGATTTAAAAAGAAAATACATGTAATATATAATTCTTTAGGTACGGCAGATGAAATTATCATCAACAATGAGATAACAAATGACAGGCGAACTAATAAAAAAAATGAACTTTTTAAAGACCCAAATCCGCCAATTATCATATTTGTTGGAAGGCTAACATATTACAAGAGGTTGGATCAAATTTTAGAAGCATCTCGAATCTTAGCCGATGAAGATTTTAAAATTAATATTCTTTTTGTAGGAGATGGTCCGGCATTAAAAAGTTTAGAAGATTTAGCGCAAAGCTTGAACCTTTCCGAGTATTGTAGTTTCTATGGCTCATGCTATGATAATAAAGAGCTTGAGTTATTGTTTGATATTAGCAGTATATGTGTTTCACCTGGTGAAGTAGGTTTAACGGCTATGGCGTCATTAGGAAATGGAACACCCGTAATTACACATGATGATTTCAACTTCCAAATGCCTGAATATGAAGCAATAATTCCCGGTGTAAATGGATTGTTATTTAAAAGAAATTCTGTAACTGACCTAGCTTTTACAATTAAGAAATGGATTGATGAACATAAAGATGTTTCACATGAAGTAATAAAAAACAACTGTCATAAGATAATAAAGGAAAAATACAATTCAACATATCAAGCTGCTTTAATTAATGAGATAATTTTAAGAAATGAATAAATATAATCTGCGTCTTTTTTTTCGCTCCATAAAAGGCAAATGGTACAGATTTAAATATGGTCTTAACGGTGTTCATCCTACATTTTATATGGGTGGTGAATCAACTATTAGTACTGACCTTGTCGCTGAGGAATATGTTTATATTGGTAAAGGATGTTCCATTATTCCTAAAGTTAAAATTGGTAAATATACCATGTTGGCTCCCAATGTCTCCATTTTAGGCGGAGACCATAATTTTAATGACCCCACTAATCCAATAATATTTTCAGGACGGCCCAAAATGCCCTCGACTATAATTGGTTCAGATGTTTGGATTGGTTCAAATTCATTGATAATGGCTGGAAGAACTATAGGGAATGGAGCAATTGTAGCTGCAGGTTCTGTAGTTACAAAAGACATACCTGAATATAGTATTTGGGGAGGTAACCCAGCAAGGCCAATACGTATGCGATTCAACGAACAAGAAATAAATCTCCATAAAAAAATGCTCCAAAGTAAGGACATTAAAGTTAATTTTACACAAAAAAAGAAATAACCTTCAAATGTTCAAAGACAAGATATTATTAATTACAGGCGGCACTGGCTCCTTTGGGAATGCAGTATTAAATAGGTTTTTAGAAACCAATATTAAAGAAATACGCATTTTTTCCCGCGATGAAAAAAAACAGGACGATATGCGAAATCGTCTTAAAAACGAAAAAGTGAAATTCTATATTGGGGATGTACGTGATTATAACAGTATTGCTAAAGCCATGCGGGGAGTCGATTATGTTTTTCATGCAGCTGCTCTTAAACAAGTGCCCTCTTGTGAATTTTTCCCAATAGAGGCTGCAAAAACAAATGTTTTTGGAACCCAAAACACCATAGACGCGGCTGTTGCCAATAATGTAAAGCGCATTATCTGCTTAAGTACGGACAAAGCAGCATACCCCATCAATGCCATGGGTATAAGTAAGGCCTTAATGGAAAAAGTAGCCGTAGCTGCCTCTAGAAACATTAATGAAGACAATACAATTGTATGCTTAACACGTTATGGAAATGTCATGGCCTCCAGGGGCTCTGTTATCCCTTTGTTCGTTAAGCAAATTAAAGAGAAATCACCATTAACAATTACGGACCCCAATATGACACGTTTTCTAATGTCTTTGGAAGATGCCGTAGATTTAGTTCTCTTTGCATTCGAACATGGCAACCAAGGAGACCTTTTTGTAAACAAAGCTCCAGCAAGTTCAATTGGCGACTTGGCAAAGGCTGTAAAAAGTATATTCAATGCAAATAATGAAGTCAAGGTAATTGGTACCCGCCACGGTGAAAAACTATATGAGACCCTTTGTACAAGGGAAGAAATGCAAAAAGCCGAGGATATGGGCGAATTCTATAGGATTCCCGCAGACAACAGGGATTTAAACTATAGTCGTTATTTCTCAGAAGGTAAGACCGACATTAGCACGATCGAGGATTATCATTCGCACAACACTACCCAACTGACCAATGAAGAATTAAAACAGACCTTATTGAATCTTGATTATATTAAAGAAAATTTGTAAATGGCTTACCATAACCTGATTCAAGGATCAACATTTACCGATGAACGAGGCAACATCAACTTTTTCAACTCTTTTGATATGGCAAAGGTGGCCAGGTTTTATGAAATAAAACCGAGCAACATCGACATCATTAGGGCATGGCAAGCCCATAAGGAAGAATTGAAATGGTTCTATTGCCATACTGGGGTTTTCGTAGTACAGCTTGTGGAGGTGGATAATTTTGAACAACCCTCTACCCTACTAAATCCGAAAAAAATCGTCCTAGACGCAAAAAATCCCGCGATATTGGAAATATCTGGTGGTTATGCAACAGGTTTCAAGGCTATTGAAGAAAATTCCATTCTACAAGTGTTTTCAAATTCCAGCTTGGATGAATCAAAAAACGATGATTTTCGTTACCCTATCGAAAAATGGGAAGCCAAATGGTAATTGCCACATAAAATGCTGTTCTTTGTAACAGATTCATAAAAGCAATCGAAAATGATGAAAAAAATTGGTATAACCGGACAAGCGGGCTTTGTGGGCAACCACCTCTACACCACCCTTTCCTTGGACGACTCTGTGATCCTAGTTCCTTTTAAAAGATCTTTCTTCTCAGATATTGAACAACTTGAAAATTTTGTAGTCCAATGTGATATTATTGTGCATCTTGCTGCTATGAACAGGCACGAAGATGCTAATGTTATTTACAATACCAACTTGGAATTGGTAACAAAGCTTGTAAATGCATGTACGGCTCAAAAAGTTACGCCACATATCATCTTCTCATCTTCCTCACAGGAACAAAAAGACAATCTTTATGGGAAATCCAAAAAGGAGGGTAAGCAAAATTTCATAGATTGGGCTAGTCAAAATGGAGGTACATTTACATCACTGACCATTCCCAATGTTTTTGGGCCTTTTGGTAAGCCCAATTATAATTCGGTCGTGGCAACTTTTTGTTATAAGGTGGCCCATAATGAAGAAGCTTCTATCATTAATGATAGCGAAGTGGGTCTTATTTATATCAATGAATTGGTGCAGGTTTTTATTGATGTAATTCAGCAGAAAGCATCGGTTGTCGAAATTGGCAAAAACAGTCATGAAGTAAACATAGCCCCAACTAGTGTAAAAAAGGTTTCTGAAATATTGGGATTATTACAAGGCTTTAAAAAGAATTATATGGAGAATGGCGTTTTTCCCAGTTTAGAAGATCCGTTTGAAAAAGCACTTTTCAATACGTTCCGTTGTTTTGTTCCAGAAAACCATTATCCCGTAAAATACACCAAACATACCGATGACAGAGGTAGTTTTGTTGAGATTGCTAGAACACAAACCGGTGGCCAATTTTCATACTCCACGACGGTTCCCGGAATTACGCGAGGCAATCACTTTCACACAAGAAAGGCTGAACGTTTTGCAGTGATCAGTGGAAAGGCATTGATCCAGTTACGGAAAATAGGTACTGACAAAGTGATAGATTACTATCTGGATGGTAATGAACCTGCTTATGTAGATATGCCAATTTGGCATACACATAACATTAAGAATATAGGGGATAAGGAATTGATCACCTTATTTTGGATAAATGAGCCCTATGACCCTGAAGATGCGGACACCTATTTTGAGAATGTTTAAATTTAACCAATCATATTAGCATTACATTGAAAAAACTAAAAGTATTAACTGTTGTAGGCACCCGACCCGAGATTATTCGTCTTGCTTGTGTATTGAATGCCTTGGATGCCAATAAGGCCATTGACCACACTTTGGTGCACACAGGACAAAATTATGACTACGAACTTAATGAAATTTTCTTTGACGATCTTGGTATTCGTAAGCCGGATTATTTTCTTAACGCAGCTGGCAAAAATGCCACCGAAACGGTTGGAAATATTTTAATTAAAATTGATCCCCTTTTAGAAGAGATAAATCCAGATGCCTTTTTGGTTTTAGGAGACACCAATTCGTGCTTGTGTGCTATTCCAGCAAAAAAAAGAAAAATTCCCGTTTTTCATATGGAAGCTGGTAACCGATGTTTTGATCAACGTGTGCCAGAGGAAACCAATAGAAAAATAGTTGATCATGTAGCAGATGTTAACATGACTTATAGTGATATTGCTAGAGAATATCTCATAAGGGAGGGATTGCCTGCGGATCGAATCATAAAAACAGGAAGTCCAATGTTCGAGGTGCTGAACAAATTCAAAGCAAAGATAGAAGCATCTGATGTGCTCAAAAAGCTCAATCTTGAAAAGGGAAAATTCTTTGTAGTATCCTCCCATAGAGAAGAAAATATTAGCAATCCCAAAAATTTTGAAGGCCTGATCAATTCAATGAACCTTATCGCAGAGAAGTATGATTACCCAGTAATAGTTTCCACCCATCCACGTACGAGAAACATGTTGGATGCCAAGAACATCAAGGCACATAAAAACATTCAATTCTTAAAGCCATTGGGTTTTTCGGACTATAATGCATTGCAATATCATTCTTTTGCTGTTTTATCTGATAGTGGGACTATATCAGAAGAATCCTCAATTCTAAATTTTAGGGCTTTGAATATTCGGGAAGCCCATGAACGTCCTGAGGCTATGGAAGAAGCATCAGTAATGATGGTCGGGATGAATTCGGAACGCATAATGCAAGCATTGGCATCATTGGAGGTTCAAGATAGAAATCCGAATCGGAATTTTAGGCAAGTTGCCGATTATTCCATGCCTAATGTAAGCGAAAAAGTAGTTCGGATAATACTTTCTTATGTAGATTATATAAATAGAGTGGTATGGTCAAAGTAAAAAAAATAATATTTCTTGCATTAGGGTTTCCCAATGCAGAAGAAAATACCATTATTTGGACAGATTTAGTCCATGAATTTCACCTACAAGGCCATGATATTTTGGTGGTGGCACCAGCCTCGAACAAAACCGATACAGGTTTAAGATTGGAAGCAGGGGTTAAAGTTTTGAGAGTGGCAACGTATAAGCTCTTCGATGTAGGCCCAGTACTAAAAGGGCTGGCTAATATTATGCTTCCATATCAATATAAAAATGCCCTTAAAAAAAATAATATCAAACTAGATTTTGATTTGATTTTAATACCTACCCCACCCATAACATTGGGCAAAACCGCTAATTGGCTTAAGCGAAAAACCAAAGCTAAATTGTATTTGATCCTAAGGGATATTTTTCCTCAAAATGCCGTAGATCTAAAGATGATAAGTCAAAGGGGGCTAATACATAGATATTTTAGAAAAAAGGAACTAAAGCTTTACAGGATATCCGATAAAATAGGATGCATGTCCCAAGCTAACATCGATTACATTAAAACCCATAATCCCAAGATAGAGGCCGCAAAATTACATTTACTGCCAAATTGGGAGAATTTACCAAGGTTTGAAGACTTGGGGAATATAGATGATATCAAGGCTAAATATGGTCTAACCAATAAGTTTGTTGTGATTTTTGGCGGCAATATTGGAAGGCCCCAGAAAATGGAAAATATTATAGAATTGGCCAAAAACTGCACCGAGATTAAAGACCTTGTTTTTTTGATCATTGGCAAAGGAACTGAATTTAAAAAATTAAACGATAGTGTAACTTCCTTAAAACTTTTTAACGTTGTCTTAGAAAAAAAGATCCCTAAAAGGGATTATTATAATTTACTAAGAGCGGCAGATGTAGGTCTTATTTCACTTAGTGAAGAATTTACTATTCCTAATTTTCCCTCAAAAGTACTCTCTTATTTTGGCTCCAAAAAACCCGTATTGGCTTCGATTGACCTTCAAACGGATTTTGGACAAATGTTGGAGGAAACCAATTCAGGATTTTGGGCGGAAGCTGGAAAAACCGAATTATTAAAAGAAAAATTAATCAAATTATATAAAGACAAAGCATTAAGGTCTCAAATGGGCGAAAACGGATATGACTATATGGTGGCTAATCTATTGCCAAACCATGCCTACAGAACAATTTTAGAAAATACTTGAAACATTAATCCTTAATAGTGCCTTAAACGCTTTTAGTATAGTAGATATCATAAAAAATCACAATTCGTTATGTTAATATCGAAAATAAAAAAGGGCATTAGAAGTTTCATTTCCGATAAAAACAAAAAGAAAACAACCACAATTGCTTTGGAGTTTTTGAATCTGTGGATAATCCAAAGGGAATTTCCCATGCACTATTTTAGCAGATTCCTATATAGGACAGAATTTATTAACTACAAGGACTATATTCCTACTAAAAAATACTTTAAGTTAATTACTTCGGATAAGATACAGAATTATTTTCTGGTAAATATTTTAAATAATAAACTGGTATTCTCTTTTTTTTGTGAAAAATATAATATATCGACCCCAAAAATGACAGGTTTTAATTCGGGGTCTGACTTTTATTTGAATAATAAAAAATTTACTATTCTTTCAAATACTGAATTAATCTTTTTCTTTAATGACTTATTTGACAAAACCAATCATCCTAAAATATTTATCAAAAACATAGGTACAAAAGGAGGGGCTGGAATTTTTTTACTTGAAAGAGCATTCGTAGAAGAACAAATCAATTCTTTTGGTCATTTAATTCTATCAGGTTCTTTTATTCATCAAGAATGTATAATTCAACACCAGAAAATCAACAAAATTTATGCACATAGTGTTAATACACTCAGATTTGATATATGCATGGATAATCATAAGAATTGCCATTTACTTGGCGCTGTCATGCGCTTTGGCGTGGGAGGCAGTTCAATAGACAACAGATCCAAAGGGGGGTTTTTTGTATCTATTGACACCTCTAGCGGGCGTCTCCTTGAAAGAGGATATAAGCAAATGGGGTTTGGTGGCACAGAATTATTCGCCCATCCTGACACAAAATATGTATTTGAAGGCTTCAAAATTCCGTATTTTGATGAAGCTAAAAAGTTAGCTATGGATATGAGCAATATAATTCCAAATAGGCTTGTTGGTTGGGACATTGCAATCACACCAGATGGACCTATAGTAATAGAAGGTAACCATGATTCTAACATTACTATGAGTGAAGTTGCTTATTGCGGATATCTTAAGCATCCTGTTGTTAAGGAGTTAATCGCCGTTATATAATTGCTGCTTTCCTAATAACTTTGAAGGTCAATATAATTGGTGCCTTTTTAAAAAACTTAAATTATATCCAAAGCTATCCTATAAGGAAAAAAAGTATTAATTATTTTCGGCATACGCCCAGAAGCTATTAAAATGGCTCCTTTGGTTAAAGCATTTTTAAAGAACACTGCTTTTGATACCAAAGTCCGTATTACCGTACTACACCGTGAAATGCTTGATCAAGTGCTGGATTTCTTTGAAATTAAACCGGATTAGGATTTATATTTAATGAAACCGCAACAGAACCTTTATGGTCTAACTGCAGCCATTATAACCGTACAACCCGTTTAGGAAAATTTTCAACCAGATTTTGCCTGTGTTCATGGGGATACCACTAACAAAGGATCCAGTATTGCGGGGTATGTTGATGACCTATATATAAAGAACACCCTGAGCTCAATGGAAAATTGCATATTGCATATTGTACTGAACGCTTATTGCCAAGAAATTTGATGTCCGAATTGGAGCATAACGACCCTATTATTGGCAGAAATGATGAGGCCTCAACGGAAAAAGCCGTTCCTTTATATGCCAAATATGTAAATGGTGAACTGCATAAGACCAATGCGTGGACAGCCGAAATGTGCAAATTAGTGAAAAACTCGTCCAGAGATGTTCAAATAGTCTTTGCCAATGAATGGTCATTTATTTGTGATAAAGCCGACGTTAAGATATGGCAATTGATAAACTTGGCTAACAAACACCCAAGGGTAAATATCTTGCAGTCGAGAGACATTGTATCGCTGTAGATTCATATTTCATTGTATCTGATTATCGCATGAAATCGAAATTTAGTGGGAAAGCTTGAGAGGTTCACTTCTACAAATCTTTCTGGTGTGTTGAAAAAGTTCAAAGTGTTAAATTACGATTAGAATTAAAAAATAAAAGAAAGCCAAAAATTGCATTAATGGGTCTGGCCTTTAAACCAGACATTGATGATTTAAGGGCGTCTCCATCAAAATACATTGCACAACTTGTATTATAAAATTTGAATAATGAAGAGTATTATATAGTGAAGCCGAATATAAGGACACATAATGTGTTTAATCTTACCGACTATGAAACGGCATTTTAAAAAGGCCGGATAAGTTGTATTGGATTTTTGAGGTAATTATAAGCAGGTTTTTGTAATTCCTGATATGTTATTAATTAGCAAGAACTATTCATTTAAACAAATCACTAAAAATCAAGTGGTTATATAGAAATATTGCTAACTCAAATTAAGAGAGTTAAACTTTGTGATTAGTAGTGACGGGATGAAAATTAAGTCTATAATAGATTGTTTAGGAATTTCCATCCAAATATTCCAATAGAGAAGTGGAGAGTGATTTCCTTTGTACATTAACAGAGCATTCTTATAATTCTAAGGGGATAAAATATTTATTTATTCAATTGAATACAGCAGAAGTATAAGAATTAATAGCTGAAACGATTGAAGTATAGGTATCTCAAATATTATAAGGTACGACGATCAGTAATTTTCCTAAATATGTTTCTTCATCCTATTTCCTTGAAAGGTGAGATGAATCCCTTTATTCTGGCGAAGTATGAGGCACCCACTGGCGAGCGGAAATAACACGATTCATTTCTTTTAATCTTAATCATCCTCAGGTCCCTTTCCGTCTGGTTTTGTCCAATTATAATTCGGGATGTTTAAGATTATTCAAAAAGAACCTTTCGTGCTTTTCCAATACAAAGTTACAACTAAACTTGCTGTACTAATATTAAGGAAATAATAATTAAGGATCACCTACTTTGAAATATAAGACTTTTTTTCATAAAACATAAGACCATTCAAAGTTGTCCGGATCCGGCCCAAAACGATGGTTACGGTCCATGGCATCCAGATAGTCTATGTCCTGATCGCATAGTTCAAAATCAAATACGTCAGCATTGGCATTAATGCGCTCTCTATTGGCCGATTTGGGAATGGTAACAATTCCTTTCTGTAGGTTGTACCTCAATACGATTTGAGCAATGCTCTTATTGTACGAATTCGCCAAATGGTGAAATTCGCGCAAATCAAAAATATTCCCCTGCATTAACGGGGACCATGCCTCATATTGGATTTGATGCTTTTGGCAAAAATCAATCAAGTCTTGTTGAACTAGATGAGGGTGGAATTCCATTTGGTTCACCATTGGGATTATCTTTGCACTTTCCATCAAATCCTCCAATTGGTGCCTTAAAAAATTGCTGACGCCAATGGCTCGTACTTTTTTCTGTCTGTATAGCTCTTCCAGCGCACGCCAGGTGTCCTTGTATTTTTCTGCCACCGGCCAATGCACCAAATAAAGATCCAGGTAGTCCAACTGAAGCCGTTCTAGGCTCTTCTCAAAAGCTCTTAAAGTACTATCATAGCCCTGGTCACTGTTCCATACCTTACTAACCACAAATACGTCCTCTCTGGGCACGTTACTGATCTTAATACCTTGACCAACACCATCCTCATTTCTGTAAATTGCTGCCGTATCTATATGTCGATATCCCGTTTTAAGGGCCCAATGCACAGCATTTGCCACTTCTTGACCATTCTTTGATTGATACACCCCAAGACCTAAATAGGGCATTTCCACTCCATTGTTCAAGGTAAAAGTACCAGATATATCAGAAATTTCTTTTTTCATCTTCATGCTTTAAAGTTTCTAAATCCACTCATAAGAATTAAGTCTGTCCGAATTTTAATTAAGACCAAAATTCGTAGACTAAGATCTGTAGTTTACTATTTTTTTTTTAACTCTATTCGATATACTTTAAACTGCAATGGATAAATGATTTTTTTTTATCGAAGATACTGCCCCTTTATAGAAAAAAGAGTAGATGACAAATTGTCCCTTAATAACCATTTTGAATTGATTTGCAACCATGTTCGGCTTTTCATTTTTGTATGCAACTCTTAGCTGCACTGTTATCCGTAGGCTATACATAATCCATCTTTGACCTGAGAGTTTGAGCTTTTTTTGTAGCACGTTCATATTGGCGGATCCTATAGCCCCTAACCCGAAAATCAGACCATCCTTTCTTAAAAGATGGCACCAAATTCTCTTTTTATTCAGTCATTATTAGTTTATAAAATTGATAGGCCTCCCAATCCTATCAAGGAGACTGTCCAAGTACTCTATTATGCCTGGGATTCCCTTTTCCAGCAAGGTCATACCTTGTCTTTCGATTAAATCTTCCTTATTTCCTGTATCCATAAAGTAAGACTGTGTAAAATCGTACAGGCGCTCATGCCCATATCTGCGGATGTCCATCTAGCTACGAGATCAGTCACTAAATATGATTCTTGCACAGATCGATCAGCCCAAATCGGGTTTGGTGATTTTTTTAGGATCTTTCATTGAGTAACCTTCCGATCCCTGACCGGAAAACCCATCTGCGACTTGTTTCATTATTACGGCGTATGTGTCCTCATAATAATATCCATATCACATATTCATGGCGTCCAGTTGCTCATTAAAAATCTCACAATTTTATATGAAAAATGGGAAATTCGCCGTGCATCCGATAAAAAAGCTACATGTCGAATATGAACTTGAGTAATAAGAGTTTTAAAATTAATATCCCTAATTTTAGGCTATTGAGTTGCTCAAATTATAATGAGGGTATATTTCATTGATTTAAATAAAACTATAACCGAAATAACAAATTTAAATGAAAGAAGAATATTTAAAAAGTGTACAAACTATAGACGATTTAATAACAGCATTTTATGCTTGCTTAGGTGGCGAACCCGGTGAAAAAAGAGACTGGGAGTTCTTTAGGTTTTTATTTCATCCTCAAGCCTACAAAATTGGTTACGAGAAGGATATAAATCGTAACATTAGGCCTCAATGGATACACCCAAATGATTACATAGAACGTGTAGGGTATTGGTTTGACAATACTCGGGAAACTGCTTTTTACGAAAGAGAATTAGGAAGGGTGGTAGAAACTTATGCAAATATTGGCCATGCATTTAGCCATTGCGAAGCCTTCCATAGCAAGGAAGATATGGCAAACAACAAACCTTACAAACAAGATGTAAAAAGTATCCAATTGGCCTACTACCAAGACAGATGGTGGATTATCAACATGTTTTGGCACGGTGTTACACCGGAATTTCCGGTTCCAGATAGGTATAAGAAATTTCAGCAATTCCCTTAGATTATTTCTTTTTTTAAATAGTTATAGTAGATTATTAGGTTAATAGGCACAGTAAAATAAATTATCCATAAGCCTCAACGTTAGTTGATAAGGTCAATGTTTTGAAAAGCCATATGCCACTAATAGACCCCAGGCCCCTGTTAATATTGAATATCCGCCATTATATAACAAGTAAGAAAACATATAGTCATGCCAGTTATCACCGAATGGACACAAGTGAATGGTCGCAATGCCTTATCATGGAAGGAAAGGTTTGCTCTTTACGTAAGGTATGTTGATTATTTAAGCTCTAATTTTTTTTAAGAATCTTGTTGAAATCTATTTTAAAAATAATCAATCAAGAGGTAATGTTCTACCGTGACCAACATTAGTTTACTCTTTGGGATGGAAACACTTAATTAAGTAGGTTTAATGATTAACAAAAACCCTGTATGCGGCCCAAAAAAGTCCTAAAGGTTAAGTTTGTTAATTCTTACGCCATTCATAACTCAGAAATAGTTATCCTCCAAAGATTTTTTTTTAAAACAACCCACTCTTAATATTAAATTTCAGAGCAACAGACATTTTAAAACAACCAAGTCCTATTGGTCTAAACCATTGGCATTATTATAACCTATTATTACTTTAAACGATATTATTTCAATTATGCAGAAGAAAACTTTAAACCAAGTAATAAATTATTAGATTTGGACATTTGTACAACTAAAACCATAAAAATTACACATCTATGAAAACAGTAATGATTTTAGGAGGGACCAAGGGTGTTGGTAACGAGATACTAAAATCCTGCTTAGAAAAAGGTTACAATGTATCTTTTTGTGGTAGAAATGTTGATGAGGGTAATGAAATTATCAAATCACTGCAATCAGAAAATAAGCTTTATTTTCACAAGATTGATCTGAATAGTATCCAAGAAATCGAAAGCTTTTACATACAGACAATTAAAAAATTCGGAAAAATAGATGCATTGATAATATATGCGGGAATAACACCTATTTCATCTATCATTGAAACTGAAGAGGACGTTTACGACCAAGTCTTTAATATTAATCTAAAGGCGGCATACTTTTTAATAAAACATGTATTAAAATCAATGATGGAATCTAAAGCAGGTTCAATCATTTTCTTTGGAACTCCTCATATGGATTATGGCGATATTGATAGAGCTCCATATGCGCTTACTAAAAGTGCACTCTATACTCTGTCAAATCATATTGCACATCATTATGCTAAATATGGAATAAGATCAAATTATATAGTAATGGGTTGGACTAATACTGAAGGAGAACTCAAATTAAGAGCTGAAGAGGGCATAAGTGAAGAAGAATTGAATATGAAAGCTGCCAATACCATCCCTATGGGCCGCATTTTAAATGGTGTTGACTATGTACCGGCTGTTATGTATTTTATCTCAGATGAATCGGCAATGGCAACTGGCTCATTACTAAGAATTACCGGAGGACATTACATTTAATTATTATGACCATATGAATCCGTCACTTAAATTTCACCTCAATTCGGAACTTTTAGAAGGGCCTGTTTTTGACTACAAAGAAAATCTCCTTTATTTTGTCTCTATTTTGGATTGCTTAGCCTTTTGTTACAATCCATCTTCTAAGGAGATTTTGATATTGAATTAAATTAAATGTGAATATGAATGAAGTTAGTATCAGTGTCATCGTCCCCATATATAAGATAGAACCATATCTTTCCAAATGTATAGACAGCATTTTAGACCAATCCTTCACTGACTTTGAACTGATTTTGGTGGACAATGAAAGCCCTGACAATTGCCCTCTGATTTGCGACGAATATGCCCAAAAAGACAACCGGATTAAAGTAATCCACAAAGAACACGGAGGACTTTTGAGTGGTAGAAAAGAAGGGCTTAGGAACGCCAATGGGAAGTATGTCGCTTATATTGATGGTGATGATTGGGTAGATAAGTTTTATCTCGACATATTATTTATACTTGCCGAAGTTAACAATTCTGACCTCGTTGTGACGGGTCATTTTAGGGAGTTCGATGGAAAAATTGAAACAGTAAAGCCTGTATATACAGGTGTTTTTGAAGAAAATGAAATTAAATCTTCGATACTACCAAAGGTCATGTATAATGGTACTTTTTGTGAACCTGAAATAACTACCTATGTTTGGAGTAAACTGTTCAAAAGGGAGTTGCTCAAAAAAATAATATTTGAAGTTCCCGATGAAATTGTTATGGGAGAAGACGCTGCCATAACTTATACCTATCTATCTATTTCAAAAAAACTTACAATAAGCAGAATACCGCTTTATTACTACAGGCAAAGAGATGGTTCTATCCTAAAATCTGTTAAAACCCCAAAAGTAGAGTATTACAGATTGGGGCTGTTAAAAGATTTTCTGGAAATAAAATTAAGTCCATTACTTAATAAAAAGAACCTAAACACACAAATACTATATTATCTTTACTCCTTAATTTTGGTGAGATCAGGAGGATTAATCCATGATGCTTTCGGAAATATCATTTTCAATCCTTTTTTAAAAACAGAAAAGAACTCTAAAGTTATTGTCTACAGTTCAGGTTCTTTTGGGCGGCATTTTATATCATCGAATAGCAAAACCAATTTTTTTAAAATTGTCAAATGGATAGATTTTGATTTCCATGAACTGAATATTGGCGACAATTTTGTTGAGCCTCCTAGCTTCATTTCCAATACTGAGTTTGACTTTTTAATAATTGCATCCCTCAATCCATCTTTTGTTAAATCGATCAAGGCAGAATTGACACTTATGGGAATTGATCCCAAAAAGATAGTGCAAATTAATACGGATGAAAAAGAAATCAGTCGACTGTTGGTAAAATTAGGATTTGAGAACAAATTAACGCAGTAATCGATACTTGGATATTTTTACAGAGTGACTGAACAAGAATAATCAATAGTATTCGAGCTAGGCAACGAAACTAGATAGTTTGGTCTACGGTAAGCAAAAGACCTTGATTAAGTGAATAACTAGGTTTCCAACCCCAAGAGGTAAGTAAGTCGGGATCGGCTTTTGCCTCCATAATCTCATTTTCCCGATAGGGCAATTTTCCAAATCGAAGTTCAGTATCGGTATTTCCAGATACTGCCTTAAGGGTTTCGAGAAAATAACGTAACGTATAGGATGAGCCTGTGCCTAAATCTGTTCGAGTATAAGGCTTTCTTAAATCACTAGACCGCTTTAAAGCCAATTCAATGGCAGCCACCACATCGGCCACATAAATAAAATCTCTCTTTTGTTCCCCAGGAGTCAAATCTATAAAAGGGGCTTTTTCTTTTATGGATTTTACCATATTGCTAACAAACTTAGTTTCAGAATCACCAGGTCCAAAGGGGTGGTACAAGGTAAAGTCTATTACTTTACAGGTGTTGGCTTTATTGGCTATTAGTCTAAGCCATTGGGAACACTGTTGTTTGGATAGTGCGTAATCCTGTAAATAATTATACCCTTTGCCTTGGGTAATGAAACTACCAATATTTATAAATATCTTGGAATTGTATTTTTGGGCCAGTTCTAGCAAACGTACTGGCAAGTCAACATTTACATCAAGTAAACTGGATACAGATTCATCAGTTCTTCCATATTTGGTAGCCGTGTGAATAATTCCAATAGGTCGGTACCTGTCAAAAACTTCGTTCAATGGTTCTTCGGTACTACATAGTTTTATCTGCCCAACTTTTAAACGTTTAAGGTTTTTAGGATTTCTCACTAAACCAATGACATCATAGGTTTTTGCCAATTGTTGGACGAGGTGATGACCCAAAAAGCCATCGGCTCCCGTAATAAAAATGGATTGCTTAACCATATCAAATCATCGTAGAAGAAATTCGTCTATTTGCTTTTGGCAAAGTCCCAATGCATCTTGACCCTCAGAAAAAGCTTTGTACCAATCTACAATTTGTGATACGGTTGTTTCCATCCCCCACTTAGGTTGCCACCCCAATTCTTGTCTTGCTCTAGAAATATCCAATCGCAACAAACCCGCTTCATGAAAACTATCATTACCTTCAACTCTATATGAAGCTGATTCTCCCCAAGCCTTACAAACTTTATCTATAAGAGATTCAACCGTCCTAATATTGTCATTCTCAGGGCCAAAATTATAACTCGATGCCAGATTTTTGTTCGTTGATAATTGCCAAATGAGATGCAAATATCCGCCCAAACAATCAAGAACATGTTGCCAAGGCCTTACAGCTTTTGGGCTTCTTATCACTACCTCCTCTCCGGACTGAATAGACCTAATGAAATCAGGAACCAACCTATTGGCCGCCCAATCTCCTCCTCCTACAACATTTCCTGCTCTTGCCGTTGCAATAACAGTATTGGAATCAGCAAAAAAAGAATCGCGGTACGATTGTGTAGCTAATTCGGAACAAGCCTTACTATTGGAATAGGGATCATGCCCCCCCAAAGCATCTGCTTCACGATATCCCCATAGCCATTCATTGTTTTTGTAAACTTTATCCGTGGTAATATTAAGACAAACATTTACATTAGGCAATTTACGAATTGTTTCAAGTAAATTCACGGTCCCCATCACATTTGTCTCATAGGTGTATAAAGGGTTTTTATATGATTCAATAACCAGTGGCTGAGCGGCCATATGAATCACTATATCAGGATCAGCATTTTTAATTGCATCCTCTAAAGCAGAAAAATTCCGTATATCCCCTATATTAGAACACATATTTTTATCCAACCCTGCATAATCGAATAGGTTTTGTTCCTGATCGGGAGAAAGTGCATAACCCGTTACTTCTGCCCCAAGGGCCTGAAGCAAAATTGTCATCCATGAACCTTTAAAACCGGTATGTCCGGTCAAAAAAACTTTTTTACCCTTGTAAAACCCATCATAAACTACCAAGTTTTCCATTTCGCTGTATTGTTGATCAACATTTCCTCTAGTTGATTTTTATCCCTAAGAGTGTCCATTGGTTTCCAAAAACCTGTATGTTTAAAGGCAAAGAGTTCTTTGTCCACTGCCATTCTTTCCAAAGGTTCCCTTTCAAAAATGGTAGAATCCCCGTCTAAATAATCAAAAACTTTGGGGTCACAAACAAAGAAACCACCATTGATCCAACCCCCGTCGCCTTTAGGTTTTTCCATAAACCTACTAATACGATCCCCGTCCATTTCAAGTGAGCCAAATCTCCCGTCCGGCTGCACGGAGGTCATCGTAATACAGCCTGAATGACTTCGATGGTATTCTTCTAAAGCCTTAATATTTACATCAGAAACTCCATCACCATAGGTTAGCATAAAGGGTTCATCTCCAATATACTTACGGGCCCTAAGCACCCTTCCACCGGTCATGCTATGCATTCCGGTATCTAAAAGAGTTATCTTCCAAGGTTCTGATTTACTGTCATGAATGGTTATTTCATTTTTTGCCAAATCCACAGTAACATCGGATTGGTGCATAAAGTAATTGGCGAAAAACTCTTTTACTACATAACCCTTGTACCCCAGCAGAACAACAAATTCATTAAAGCCGTAATGGGAATACATTTTCATAATATGCCATAAAATTGGTTTTCCTCCAATTTCAACCATCGGTTTGGGCTTCAGGTGTGTTTCTTCAGAAATGCGTGTTCCAAGCCCACCGGCCAATAATAAAACTTTCATTTTTTAGAAGTAAAATTAAACGTTAATTCAAGGGTTAATCTTTGCACAATATTTAACTTATAAAAACCTATGTTATTGCATGATCAATACAAACTTACCAACTTTTTTTACATCAGTTTAACATTTCACTTCATTTTTTTGATAAAAAAACGCTTTATGAGATCAGGTTATATTTCAGTATGAACTGTAGCTGGCCCTTTTACTTACGGTAAATTATATAAGCATTTAGACGCTTGCCGGTCAAAGGAAAGGCAGACAATCCGAAAAGTACCAATTGATTCAAGGACACTGTGTTGATGGTTTTTTGAGAAAACAGGTTGAGAAGTAAAGGAGGGCTTCCTCATTTTGTATCTAAATAGCCGTCATATCCGAACTAAGGAGAGATTCCACACCCCTCTCTTGAAGAGTCCTATAAAACGTACTTTGAATCCGAAAATCTATAACACGGGATTCCCATGCTTTTTGAAAATCAAACATTCGGATACATGTGATATTTATTAATAAATATAGTTGAAGCAATTGAAAAAATAAGGCTATATTCTAAAATATGACTTAAACAATAAGTATCTTTGTTCAAAACTACGACCATCGTAAGGGAAGATTTTTCAGACTACACTTTGGTTTAAGTTTTTTTTTGTTTAACAACCTTATCATTTTGAGTTGATAACAAATTAATTAACATAGTTTATGCAAAAAAGACTAATAATACTTGGTGGTAACCCAGAAACTGGTGTTCTGGTAGATATTGCAGTATCCATGGGAATCCACACTATTGTTGTTGACCCAAACCCTATCGCACCGGCAAAAAAAAATGCCACAGAGTCTTATGAAATAGATGGATTTGATGTTGATGGAATTGTAAGTTTCGCAAGGAAAAAGAAGGTAGATGGAGTCTTAGTCGGAGTTGCGGATATACTTGTCAAGCCTTATTGGGAAATATGTAAAAAACTTGAGGTTCCTTGTTATGCTACGGAAAAATCTGTCGAAGCTTTTTGTAGTAAAGATGGATATAAGAAGTACTGTGAACAATATGGAGTTAAAGACATTCCAGGCATATATTTGATGAGAGATTCGGATTACGAAAAACCAAATAACATAGATTTTCCTCTAATGGTAAAACCTGTTGATAGTGCAGCAGGAGTGGGTAATAAAATATGCAGAGATAATGAAGATTATACTGCAACGGTTAAAAAGGTACTAAGTAATTCAAGGAAAGGGGTAGTCTTAGTGGAAAAATATATGGATAGAAGCTGCGATGACATGGCAGTGTATTATACATTTAGAAACGGCGTTCCCTATCTTTCGGCAACTTTTGATAGGCAGCTTACAAGATTACAAGGTGATTCCAGCCCTATAGCACTTGGTACCGTATATCCTTCTAAGTATACGGAAGGATTCGTAAAAGATGTTCATCCGAAATTATGTGCCATGTTTGAAGGGTTAAACATAAGGGCGGGGGTACTCTGTATTCAGTTATTTGTCGAAAACAATGCTTTCTATAGTTATGATCCCGGGTTTCGTTTGCAAGGGGAGGCACCTCATATACACCTAGCCCACATCAATGGCTTTGATCACCGTAAAATGCTCATAAATTATGCCCTTACTGGAAAATTTGGAGAAGACGACTTTCATGAGCAAAATGATTATATGATGGGCGGCAAGGCAGCTTGTTCAGTGTGGGTTCTTTTAAAAGGTGGAAAAATTGGTTCAATCAAAGGATTGGATGAAATGAAAGCGCATAAGAATGTCCATTTTGTCGTAGAACGATTTAAAGTAGGTGATACAGTCAAAGAAGAGTGGGTCGGTACGGAAAGACAGGTTTTATACAGAGTTTATTCCGCTGGAGAATCAATTTTCGAGATAAATCAAACCATTGTAGATATTAAAAACATATTGACGATTACTGATGAAAAAGGTGACGATATGGTTATAGAATGGCTTAAGCCTTGGAATACTGCGGATTACATTTTCAACTAAAATCTAATTGATTTGGATAATCATAAAATGATTAAAAGCACGTTCCATATAAGGACTAACAAGTATTTGGTAAATAAAAATTATGAGGGAGAACATTTTAGAAAAATTCAGCTTAGCGGGCAAAAAAGCAATTGTTGTTGGTGGAGCAGGAGATCTTGGAATTGCTATGGTTGAAGCAATATCCCAGGCAGGAGCCCAAACGGTTGTAATTGACTTAGATGACAGAGTATTTACTTTATGTGAAAATCTTAAAAACACTGGACTTAATGTAAGTCCAATTAAGGCTGATGTAAGCAAGATTGAGGAAATAAAAGAATCGTACAAAACCGCTCTGAAAATTTTGGGTGGAACAATAGATATTTTAATAAACTGCGCAGGTATTCAACGAAGATATCCAAGCGAAGATTTTCCAGACGAAGAGTGGCATAAAGTCATTTCCATAAATTTAGATGCTACCTTTTTTTATTGTAAATATGCGGGCAATTCTATGTTGAAAAATGGCGGGGGCAAAATAATAAATGTTGCCTCCATTATGAGTTATTTAGGTGGAATCACAATACCTGCCTATGCCGCTTCAAAAGGCGGTGTGGCACAGCTGACAAAAGCATTGTCCAATGATTGGGCTGCTAAAGGTATTTGTGTGAATGCCATAGCTCCGGGATATATGGACACACAGCTAAACACCGCCTTGGTAAATGACAAAAAAAGAACGGATGAGGTTTTTATTAGAGTTCCGATGAAAAGATGGGGAACCGGTGAAGACCTCAAGGGCTTAACTGTTTTTTTGGCTTCTTCAGCAAGTGATTATGTTACCGGGACTGTCATTCCTATTGATGGTGGTTATTTAGCAAGATAAATCCGGGATGGTTCCAGGCATTGTTGACCTCCTCAAAACACCGTATGAGCTCGTCGCAGCGCCTGTTTTCTATAGGGACAAGAGAAGGAATGGGGGCTTCCAGGGTCGTACCCATCATACGATTGCTGAGACCGTAGAAGTGCAATGTGATGATCTGTTTTAGGCCCATTGGATCAAGTGTGTTGGCCATATCGCTTTTTTTGGCGACAAGGTAATTGTTACTTGATCTTTCAAAGTGGCACAGATCAAACCGAAATGCCTGGCACTATAACACCGAAATGGGTGGCACAAAACGAACCTAAGTATTCAAGTAAAGAAAAATCAAATTTCACTCATTATCTCTTCAAATACGGGGTGTTTTTTATAACCACCATAACTTAACTCTCCTGCTATTATTGCGGGATCATGATTGCCTTCTATAATAATTGGACCAGTAGGGGTTATAGCTACATCCCACCCTACTATTCTATTAGGAATTCGTAGTGCGAATCTTTCACATAACTCTATTGATTCTTGAAAAAAAGGAATTTTAAAACCTGAAATAAGATACCCTGTAGTCGGGTGGGTCGCTATGGTCTTGCTCCCATATATCATAGCCGTAAATCCCTTTTCATGTAATATTCCCTTATTAAAATCTATATGAACAAAGAAGCCTCCTGAACTTACATTGTCCACATAACTCGCCCCCCTTCCAAATCGCATATACCCTCCTAAAATTTGGATTACATTATTTTTATCAAGATATGTTTCGATACGCAGTGTATTTATACTATTCGGAAAAATATTATTAAGTTCTTTGTGTTGAATAATCGCACTCTGAAAAATATAAGACCCCTCTTTAATGGTATTCCAAATTTCTTTATAATTATTGGATAATGAATTTCTAGCCAAAAGAAATATTCCCTTTCCACCTTTAGCTTCAGATGCTTTAACAAAAATTCTATCTACATCAGCCTTGTCAAACATCATAATACAAAATTCCAAAAAAGCTTTTTGATCTTTTAAAAAATTAAAGTTCTCTCCAAAAGTGAAAGAATTGTGCAAATTATAACCCAAAAATCCTGGGGAAGGAAGCGAGTTGGCTTGGCAAAAAAGAGCAAAACTCAATTTGTTGGATAATAAACTAGAAGTAGACTTTCTTTCTAATTTTGGCGAATAAATAATACTTTTAAACTGATCTAGATTCATATAATCAACGGGGAGGGGTGCCCCTTTTTTATAAAAAAACCTTCCAAAATAATAAAGAGGAAATTGTTTCTTTAACCAAGCTAACTGAATTACCTCCTTAAATATTAACCACCAACTTTTTTTTTCTTCATCCTTTAGAAAAATAGAAATACGTTTGAAATAACCCTTCATAGCTAATTATATAATAATTACATTAGTGGGTACTTAAAACCCGCTGATTTTCAGTTGTTTGCT
>TARA_R110002124_G_scaffold131038_2_pt1 | contig 47757 bp, 51 predicted proteins | sample TARA_R110002124 | Tara Oceans TARA_R110002124 (sample SAMEA4397445) | marine metagenome | biome: Polar Biome; feature: [SRF] surface water layer (ENVO:00010504); material: water (ENVO:00002006), including particulate matter (ENVO:01000060) such as... | depth 5 m
CGCCGGGGTGCAGGATGCGCTGACCCAATGGTGGTATGGCCACAATGCGGTCGGCTTTTTCCTGACCGCAGGTTTCCTCGGCATGATGTACTATTTCGTACCGAAGCAGGCCGAACGGCCGGTCTACAGCTATCGGCTGTCGATCATCCATTTCTGGTCGCTGATTTTCCTCTATATCTGGGCCGGACCGCATCATCTGCATTATACCGCCCTGCCCGACTGGGCGCAGACATTGGGCATGGTCTTTTCGATCATGTTGTGGATGCCAAGCTGGGGCGGAATGATCAACGGCCTGATGACACTCAACGGCGCATGGGACAAGATTCGCACCGATCCGATCATCCGCATGATGGTGCTGGCCCTCGCCTTTTACGGCATGAGCACGTTTGAAGGCCCGATGATGTCGATCAAGGCGGTCAACAGCCTGTCGCACTATACCGACTGGACCATCGGCCATGTCCACAGTGGAGCGCTCGGCTGGAACGGCATGATCACCTTTGCCGCGCTTTACTATATGGTACCGCGCCTCTGGGGCCGCACCCGGCTTTACAGCCTGCGGATGGTGAACTGGCATTTCTGGCTCGCGACCATCGGTATCGTTCTCTACGCTGCCTCGATGTGGGTTGCCGGGATCATGCAAGGCCTGATGTGGCGCGAATATGGCGACGACGGCTATCTGGTCTACGCCTTCAGCGAAGTCGTTTCGGCAATGTTCCCGATGTATCTGATCCGCGCAACCGGCGGCCTGCTCTATCTCGCCGGCGCAGTGGTGATGGTCTACAATGTCTGGATGACGCTGGCCGGCCATCTGCGGGATGAAAAATCGATGACCGAAACACCTCACGACGAGGCCGCTGACAAGCCGCTGGTCGCGGTTCCGGCAGAGTGAGGGAGACAGGATCATGACCACATTCACGCAAAAACATAAGAAGATCGAGCGCAATATTACTCTGCTGGCAGTCCTCTCGCTGGTTGCCGTGACCATCGGCGGTATTGTCGAAATCGCACCACTGTTCTGGATCGACAACACGGTTGAGAAAGTCGACGGTGTGCGGCCATATACGCCGCTCGAGCTGGCCGGACGCAACATTTATGTGCGCGAAGGCTGCTATACCTGCCACAGCCAGATGATCCGGCCTTTCCGCGACGAGGTGGAACGCTATGGGCACTACTCGCTGGCTGCGGAATCGATGTACGATCACCCGTTTCAATGGGGGTCGAAACGCACCGGACCGGATCTCGCCCGGGTTGGCGGGCGCTATTCGGACGAATGGCATGTCCAGCATCTGACCGATCCGCGGGCAGTTGTACCGGAATCGATCATGCCTCCATACGCTTTTCTGGCACAGAAGGACCTCAACCCTGGGGACATGGGCGCTCACTTGCTGGCGCTCACCCGGGTTGGTGTTCCCTACACCAAGGAAGCAATTGAAAACGCCAATGCGGATCTGCTCACCCAGAGTGATCCGATGGCCAGTTCGGCAGACCTCGAAAAGCGCTATCCGAAGGTTCAGGTCCGCGATTTTGACGGCAATCCGGACAAACTCTCCGAAATGGACGCGCTGGTCGCCTATCTGCAGATGATTGGCACATTGGTCGATTTCGAAGCGGGCGAAGCACAGGAGCAGCCGCGATGAACTACGAAGCACTGCGCCATTTTGCTGACAGCTGGGGATTGCTGTTCATGACTGGCATATTTCTGACGCTGGTCGGCTGGACCTTTCGTCCCGGTGCCGGAAGCAGTCACCATGAAGCGGCCCACATGATTTTTGACGAGGACAAGAGCGATGTCTGAGAAAAAACGCGTTGACGAACCCACCGGAACCGAAACCGTCGGCCATGAGTGGGACGGTATCGAGGAGCTCGATACACCGATGCCACGCTGGTGGGTGTGGACCTTTTACGCCACGATCATCTGGGCGATCGGCTATGTCATTCTCTATCCCGCCATTCCCTTGGTCAATTCGGCAACGGAAGGCGTGTTTGGCTGGAGCAGCCGGGGGGATTATGCCATGCAAGTGGCGGCGCGGGAGAAAGAGCTCGAACCGATCCGCCAGGCGTTGGTGTCGACCGACATTCGCAAACTGAACGGCAGTCCCGAATTGCTGCAGCAGGCCATCGAGGGCGGACGTTCCGCCTTCAAGGTCCATTGCGTGCAATGTCACGGTTCGGGTGCGGCCGGTTCCGCTGGTTATCCCAATCTCAACGACGATGACTGGCTGTGGGGCGGCGATCTGGAAGCGATCGAATATACGCTGATCCACGGCATCCGCAATCCGGATCACGACAACACCCGTTTCTCGCAAATGCCGGCTTTCGGCAGAGACGGAATATTGCAGCCAGGACAGATTGCCGATCTGGTATCCTTCGTACGAACATTGTCCGGCAAGGAGAAAAGCAGCGCGGCAGCCGGCCGTGGTGCCGGCTTGTTCGCCGAAAATTGCGCCGTCTGTCATGGCCCCGACGGCAAGGGAAGCCGTGATCTGGGCGCGCCGAATCTGACCGATGCGATCAGCCTGTACGGACTGGATCGCGCGTCGCTCACCAACACGATCACCAACAGCCGCTATGGCGTAATGCCCCGCTGGGGCCAGCGACTTGACCCCGCAACGATCCGTATGCTCGCCGCCTATGTCCATTCGCTTGGCGGCGGAGAAACTTTGCCGGCGCTGGAAGACGTAAGCGAGGACACTCTCGACCAGGTCGGGGATGGGGCTCGAAACATCGGTACCGGTAATGAACAATCCTGAGAATTTTCCTGACCCGGAGGTCAGGCTTTATGAAAAGCGCAAGGCTGTTCATCCGCAGCGCATAGACGGAAAATTCCGACGTTTGAAATGGGTGATCATGGCCCTCACGCTGGCGGTCTATTATATCACGCCCTGGATTCGGTGGGATCGCGGACCCTATGCACCCAATCAGGCAGTGCTGGTCGACTTGGCCAACCGCCGCTTTTACATGTTCGGTATCGAGATCTGGCCCCACGAATTTTATTATGTTGCCGGCCTTCTTGTCATGGCGGGAATCGGGCTATTTCTCCTAACATCGGCCGTAGGACGGGCATGGTGTGGCTACGCCTGTCCGCAAACCGTTTGGACCGACGTCTTCCAGCATGTCGACCGGTTCGTTGACGGCGACCGCAACGCGCGCATGCGTCTCGACAAGGCTCCCTGGACAGCACATAAAACTGTCCGCCGACTGTTCAAATGGAGCATCTATCTGTTCATCGCTTTCTGGACCGGCGGCGCATGGATCATGTATTTTGCCGATGCACCCACCCTCGTCGTCGATTTCTGGACCGGTCAGGCCGCTCCCGTTGCCTATGCCTCGGTTGCCATACTGACGGCGACCACCTTCATTTTTGGTGGTTTCATGCGTGAACAGGTTTGCATCTACATGTGCCCATGGCCGCGCATCCAGACCGCGATGATGGACGAAAACTCGCTGACCGTGACCTACAAGGATTGGCGCGGCGAACCGCGCGGGAGCCTGAAAAAGGCGGAAGCCCACCCGGGCAGCTTTGGCGACTGTGTCGATTGCAATCAGTGCGTGGCGGTTTGTCCGACCGGGATCGATATCCGCGAGGGGCCGCAAATCGGCTGCATCACCTGCGCCTTGTGCATTGACGCGTGCGACCGGGTGATGGCGCAAGTTGGACGTCCCCGCGGCCTGATCGACTATGCGACACTGGAAGATTCCGAACTGGAAATGGCAGGCAAGCCGCATAGTCCCATCCGGAAGACCCTGTTTCGGCCCCGGACCATTCTCTACACATCGATCTGGTGCGCGATCGGACTGGCAATGCTGTTCGCTCTTGGCAACCGCACCCGGATCGACATCAGCGCCAATCATGACCGCAATCCAGTCTATGTCCAGCTCGCCGACGGCCATGTCCGCAACAGCTACACCGTTAACCTGCGCAATATGGAAAACAGGCCGCGGGAAATGATCATCGGAATGACCGCGCTCGAAGGCGGCGTAATATGGTCCAACGAGGGATCCCGCGAGGGTGCAGGCCAGCGGCTGACCACGACGGTTTCGGCCGACAGCGTAGCGAGATTGCGGGTCTATGTCGCAGCTCCGGGCACAGGACCGGAACGGGAGGATTTCGCACTGACGGTCACCGCCGCCGATGATCCGGAGGCGCGGGATATCGACGAAGTATTTTTTGAACGGCCGGAGACAGACTAATGAGCAAGCAAAAATCCGTCCGCAAATTTACCGGCTATCATGCGACGATGATCATTGTCGCTTTTTTCGCCGTGGTCGTCGGAGTCAACATGGTCATGGCCCGCTTCGCGCTGTCGACCTTTGGCGGTACGGTTGTCGACAACACCTATGTAGCAAGCCAGAAATATAACGAATGGCTGGAACAGGCCCGGGATCAGCGAGCTCATGGCTGGACCGTTTCTCCTGTCATCCGCTCGGGCGACCGCGCCCTCCTGAACATTTCGGATGCCGATGGCGCGGCCTTGCGAGGGGCCAGCCTGGTCGCGGTGGCTGAACATCCCGTCGGTCGTACCGAACCGTTTGAAATCACTTTCTCCGAGCTTCGTCCGGGTGAATATCAAAGCGTCCAGATGATACCGGACGGTCGCTGGAAACTAAAACTGCTCATTTCGCAGACTGACAAATTCATGCGGGTGCTGCAGGATATCCAATGAACGCTGTTGCCCCCTTCCACAGCGGCCAGTCGCAATCACTCGTATCTCGCTTTGCTGTGCCCGCGATCCGCTGCGCCGGTTGTATCTCGAAAATTGAAAATGGTCTCAACACCGACCCCGGCATAATCTCTTCGCGGGTCAATTTTTCTGCCAAACAGGTGGCTGTTACGCATCTGCCGGAACTGGATGATCACCAGCTCAAGGGCAAGATCGAGGCGCTGGGTTTCGAGGTCCAGATCCTTGCGGACAATCCGCTGGCCGAGGAAAAGGGCAGCACCGGCAAGCTGATCCGCGCGCTGGCAGTTGCCGGTTTCGGGATGATGAACATCATGTTATTGTCGGTCAGCGTATGGTCCGGCGCCACAGGAGTTACCCGGGACCTGTTCCACTGGCTCTCCGCGCTGATCGCCGTTCCGGTGATCGCTTACGCGGGCCGTCCGTTTTTCGCTTCCGCTGCCATGGCGCTGCGCTATGGCCGGACCAATATGGATGTGCCGATTTCAATCGGCATATTGCTGGCAACCGGCCTCAGCATATATGAAACCGCAACCGGCGGTGCCCATGCCTATTTTGACGGCGCAGTCATGCTGCTCTTCTTCCTGCTCGCCGGGCGGGTGCTCGACGGCATGATGCGGGACCGGGCGCGCGAGGGTATCGGCGCATTGCTCAAGCAGACCGCTCCCGGGGCGATGGTTCTGGCGGACGGCGGCAAAACCCGCTGGATCGCTTCCGGCGCTCTGCGTCCGGACATGCGGATGATGGTGGCAGCCGGCGAAAGCTTGGCGGCAGATGGTGTCATTGAGGCGGGTGCGAGCCAGTTCGACTGCTCGCTGCTGACCGGCGAAAGCGAACCGCAACCGAAAGGCAAAGGTGACCGGGCGCTGGCTGGTACGCTCAACCTGTCAGCGCCGGTGACCGTGCGGGTTACCGCTACCGGCGAAGATACAACCGTTGCCGACATCGCCAGGTTGATGGACGAGGCTGGCCAGCGCCGTTCCTTCTATGTCCGTATCGCCGACCGCGCCGCGCGTTTCTATGCACCGGTCGTCCATAGCCTCGCGCTGCTTGCTTTCGGCTATTGGATGCTGGCCGGTGCAGGCTGGCACCAATCCTTGCTGATTGCGGTCGCGGTGCTGATCATCACCTGCCCCTGCGCGCTGGGACTGGCAGTACCCGCAGCGCAGGTCGTGGCTTCGGGTGCCTTGTTGCGCAAGGGCGTGATGGTCAAGGACGGCAGCGCCCTGGAGCGCCTGGCAGAGGTTGATTACGCGCTGTTCGACAAGACCGGTACCCTCACCCTCGGCCATCCGGTTCCGGTCAATCTCGACGCCCTGAGTCTGGCGCAAAAGCAGATCACTCTGGCGCTCGCCCAGGCCAGCCGCCATCCGGTAAGCAAGGGCATCCGTACGGCCCTGCTTGCGCTGGAGATCGAACCGGCGGCACTGGACGATATCCAGGAAGTGCCCGGCGAAGGGATGACCGGTAGCTGGGGCGGTGTATCGGTAAAACTCGGCAAGCCCGAAAAATCCGAAGACCATCTATCCAGCCAGCTGACCGTCGGCAGCGATACCGTCCTGCTCCAGCTGCAAGATGATATCCGTCCGGACACCACCGAAGCCATCGCCGGTTTGCAAGCGCTGGGACTGCCCGCGTCGATCATTTCCGGCGACAATGTGCGATCGGTTGCGCATGTGGCCCGCGCCATCGGCATTTCCGCACAAGCCAGCGCCTCACCACAGGACAAGGTCGAGGCCATCACCCGTCTGACCGCAGGCGGCCGCAAGGTGCTGATGGTCGGAGACGGTCTGAACGATGGCCCTGCCCTCGCCGCCGCCCATGTCTCGATCGCTCCGGGTTCCGCCAGCGATGTCGGCCAGCAGGCCGCTGATGCCGTCTTCACCAGCGCGTCGCTGATGCCCGTCACGCTATCGGTCAAGGTCGCGCGCCGCACCATGCAGATTGTCCACCAGAATTTCGCGCTCGCCATTGGCTATAATATCTGCGCCGTGCCGCTGGCGCTGACCGGGATGGTGACCCCTCTGATCGCCGCGATTGCCATGTCGCTCTCGTCGCTGATCGTCGTCGGCAATGCCCTGCGCCTTAACGGTGCCGCGAAATGAGCGGACTGGCGATCCTGATCCCGGTGGCACTGCTGATGGGACTTATCGGCCTGGCCGTCTTTTTCTGGGCGATTCGCAACAACCAGTTCGAAGATCTCGACGGTGCAGCCCAACGGATATTGATTGAGGAGGAAGACGAAACACAATGATCATCAGGGTCAGGCATTCGCGGCTCAGCCAATGGATCATTACCTCCGTAGCGCTACCGCTTGCTTCCCTACCGGTTTCCGCAAGCCCGGAGGGGATGCAGATTCAGCTATGCTCTGCCGATGGTGCGGCAAAAACCCTGACCATTCCTCTCGACCGGCACGATGGTAATGACTCGTGCGCCAAGCCCTGTCACGCCTGCCTCAATCGCAAGAAGAATATCAAAAGCCGCTAGCAGACGACCCGTCACTCGCCGGGCATATCCTGTTCATGGGGATCCTCGGCTGCGAAACCGATGCGCAGCGCCTCCGCCAGACTGCGCACGCGCAGTTTTTCCATCATATTGGCGCGATAGATTTCCACGGTGCGCGGCGAGATACCGAGATCATAAGCGATCGTCTTGTTGGGATATCCTGCCATCAAACCCTCGAGCACATCCTGTTCTCTTCCGGTCAGGCAGGCCAGCCGGACCTTGGCTTCGGAAGCGGCCATTTCCTTCAGGTCGCTGTTCTCCAGACGGACGAATGCCTCCTCCATTGCCGCAATTAGCGCTTCCTTCTCATAGGGCTTTTCCAGGAAGTTTATCGCGCCAGCCCGCATCGCCTGGACCGCGATTTCGACGTCGCCGTGGCCGGTCAGTATAACCACGGGCATATCGATGCCGTCCTTGATCATCTGCTGCTGCACCTGCAAACCGTCCATGTCGGGCATCCGCACATCAAGCAGCACGCAACCGCGTTCTGCTCCTTTCGCCAGTTTCAGAAACGCCACACCGGATTCGACCGGCTGAACCTTGAAACCCGCGTGGCGCAGCATGAATGCCGCAGATCGCCTGACGGAATCATCGTCGTCCACTACATAGACCAGCCGCTCACTGCTCATCATCTTGCTCCTGCGTAGCTTTTTCCAGCGTGAGCCGGAATATGGTTCCTCCATCCGGATTGGGTTCCGCGCGGATGGTGCCTCCATGCGATTCTATGATTGTCCGGCATATCGAGAGACCGAGGCCCATGCCGTCTCCCTTGGTGCTGGCAAAAGGATCGAAAATCCTGTCTCCCAGTTCCAGATCGATACCGGACCCGGTGTCCGACACCGCGATTTCGATCAGTTCCTGATCGAGGGAACGGACACCGATATGTAGTTTTTTATGCGGGCTGTCTGCCATTGATTCTATCGCATTGCGCATCAGATTGACCATAACCTGCTGAATTTGCACTCGATCGACAAACACATGATTGGTATCCGGTGCGATGTCGATCGAGAATTCAACCCCTTTTTCCTGCGCCCCGATCATACCCAGGACCGTCGCATCCTTCACCACCTGAGCGATCGACAATATGCGCCGGTTGATCTCGCCGCGCGATACGAATTCCCTGAGCCGCCGGACGATGGTTCCTGCCCGCAAACTCTCGGCCACGCTCTCTGCAAGCGCCTCGCGGAAAAACTCCCGGTTGGCTGACAAATCGCCATCCATCATGTCCCGGGCGGCCGACAGATAATTGGCGATGGCGGTCAGAGGCTGGTTGATTTCGTGAGCGAGTGAAGATGCCAGTGTACCGACCGCGCTCAGGCGAGAGGCATGTGCCAAATCCGCCTGCAACGACTGGAGCTCGGCTTCGGTCCGTTTCTTCTCGGTCAAATCGACTATGAAACCGGTAAAATATCTCTGTTCACCGATCTTTGCTTCCCCGACTTCAAGCTGAATCGGGAAAGTGGTACCATCCCTCTTGCACCCGACAACAGTTCTGCCGATTCCGATAATCCGCTTCTCACTCGTCTGCAAATATCGCTGGATATAGCCGTCATGCGCATCTGTGTAAGGAGCCGGCATCAGTATTTTTACATTTTGACCGATTATCTCATCTTGCGCATATCCGAACATTTCTTCGGCCGTCGCGCTGAACGAACTGACCAGGCCGGCTTCGTCAATCACCACCATGGCATCGGGAACCGTCTTCAGGATCGATTTCAATATGGAATCGGCCTGACCCAATCTGCCTTCAGCATCATTAAGCGCGACAATGTCCTGAAAACTGATCGACACCGTGTCGATTTCACCTCCCGGATTGAACAGAGGTGCGATCTTGCATTCTGTCAGCAGCGAGCGGCCATCCGGCAGTTCCAGTTGAACCTCGATTGGCATGTTGACCATATCGTGTCGCCCGTCAAATGCACGCAGCAGCGCTTCCCGAAAAATTGGCCGGTGATCGGGGGAAACACAGCTTTCAAGCGCTCCGTCCGGTAACTCCGCGATGCACGAAACGCCGAGAAGATTCAAAGCGGTGACATCGCAGCCAATGTTCCGCAGATTGCGATCCACAATCATGATGCATTTCGGTAGCCGGGACAGAACGGATTCCAGATAGAGACGCCGATTCGTGTCAGAGGCCTTTGTTTCACGCACTTGCGATATCTGTCCTTTGGCTGCCCGGTCGCTTTCCGCGAATGCTGGAACCCTACACAAAATGCAGGTATTGCCACAAGAACATATGTATCGTCGCTAAGGAAATTGTCGCTCATTCAGTGGGAAACAACCAACGGAATGTGGCAGTCTTTGAACAGGTTGCGCGTCACACCCCCGAACAGGAATTCCCGCGCCCTGCTGTGACCATAAGCTCCCATAACCAGATATGCGGCGTTCAGCTTCTTCGCTTCCGCCACAAGTACCGCATCGACGGAACCTTTGTCCGCCGATGGGCTGTGAATTACGGACTTTATGCCGTGATAGGCAAGATATTCTGAAGCCGCGAGCTGCGGCAGATCGTGGTCCTTGTCCTCCTCCACCGTCAGGATATGTACGTCGCTGGCCATTTTTAGCAGCGGTACAGCGGACCGGAGGGCGTTGCCGGACTCGAAGCTGCCATTCCACGCGACCAGCGCAGGCCCACAGGCGTCAAATTTCTTCACGGAATCAGGCTGTACGACGACGGGAGACGTCGCATTGAACAATACATCGCCCAACAAGCCCAGCGGCAACGCGTTATCCCTGTCGCCACTGGCGGAGCTCAGAATAATCAGATCAACCAGCGCAGATTGTCTGGACAGTCCCCGTGAGGGATTGTCATTTTCTTCCCGATAGTCCCATGAAACATCTTCACCGGCGAGCCGTTTTTCGATGTCGGCGCGTAGCTTTTCATCCAGTTCGCGCGACAATTTGCTGATATCATACATCACCGACATACCGGTAACGCCATCGAACGCCATTTGCGGATTGTAGGGATTTGCACGTAGGCAATGGAGATGCCCATCCAGCGAACGGGTTAGATCCAGCGCCGCCTGAAGCCGGGCCTCAAGGCCAGTATCATCGGCAATATATAGCAGCACGGATTTCATTGACTGTCTCCTGTTTTCAAATCCCCATTTGCAAATGGGTGTTCCAGCAGCATTAGCTGGCAAAAATCTTGCTCTATATAAGGGTTTATACGGATAGGGATGAGGCCCAGGTCAGTCCCCCGCGGCGCCATGGGCCGCGATTTTCTCTAGCCACCGCGTGCGGTGCCTTTCGCTACTATCAACATTGCCGATCAAAGAGGTCGTCACTGGATTAATGCCGGTGAGTTTCAATATGTTGCGCTCGAAACTGCGCACGCTGTGAGCAGCAAAATAGGCACGATAGAACAGTGCCGGCATGCCCATGCTGACGATCAGGCGTGCCGACCGACCGCGCAGCAATTTCTTCGGCATTTTCCTGCTACCCTCCTCGCCATAGTCAAGAGCGAAATTGGGACGGAAAGCCTGCTCGATAAATGCCTTGAGCAAAGCGGGCATGTCCCCCATCCAGAGCGGATAGTAGAAAACGATATGTTCGGCCCATTTAATCGCATCCTGCCCCGGCCGGACGGCGTCGGGCACATCCTCTTCCAGCCATTGCTTGCGACTTTCTAGCATCGGCATATTCTGGCCAGCCAGACGAATTACCCGCACATCATGCCCGGCTGCACGGGCCCCGTCGGCATAAGCGGACACGATCGCATGACCAAAGCGGCTGGGGCTTGGGTCGGGATGGCCATCGATCACGGCAATACGTTTCATGGTTCCGCTACGTCTGTCGATGCGCCGGTCGGCGTTTGCCACTGGAACGCCTTTATCAATTCCATAATCGCCTCTTGCGCGGCAGCGTCGATTTCCTGTGGATAGGAAGCCGTCAAACGGGCGTCCCAAAAGCCATAGTCCAGAGCCGTCACACTGAAATGCCAGGGAATTCCGTCCTTGTCGCCATCAAAAATACCCTGATAGGCGACAATATCGGGACGACCGGAGACAAAATAGTCCCCTTCGAAAACAACTGCGGGGTTGGAATAGCCGGACAATATGTCCGGCTTCACGATCAGGTAATGATCCTGCGCATTCAACTGTTCGAGATGGATTATGGAAATTTTGACTTCGATCTCATGGTCGTCAACATCCCGCACATATCCAATTTCAAAATTGTTGCCTGAGAAATCGGTTGTCATTTCACATTCGCGGCGAAACCCCTCGATGGCAGCCGGGAAAACGAAACTGCTCTCCTTGTGGATAATCGATCCCGGCTCCTTATAAGCTGTGAATGGATCAAACAGCGGCTCTGCCCCATTGACACATTCTGCAGCGGCAGGGCTGCAAGTCAGGGCCAGCGCTCCGACAGCAAGGGACAGAAAGCCGGTAAGCTTCATACTCTTCTCCATATTCTCCCTTTCTGTCAGATTCTTCAGCTATTCGTGACAGCTGATGACGCGAAACGGCAACTCGCTGCCATCCGTTTCCGTAATCGTCAGATATTCTCCGACCTTCAGCGGATGATCCTTCAGCCGAAAAATGGCTTCATCATCATCATCGCCGACCTTGTAGGAAAAGGCCCATCCCTTTGGCGTTGCAATCACGACTCCGCTCTGATCGGCTTCCCCAGGCCAGAAGCGCCGTACGACAGGCCGTTTTTCGGCCTCTTTCAGCACCTCCGGTTCAATGAAACCTTCATCGTTCAGGGGAACGCGAAAGACATAGGCATGGGCTGACGAGCCATCGGGATGGTCAGCGGTTCGGGCCAGTTCAAGGCGGATTGTTTTCCAAGTCATGCCGGTGGTCTGAACGAGTGTAAGGGTCCGCGCGATACGCAATATTGCGTAGTCGCCATGAGGCGAAATCAGCATTCTTTCCTACATCTAACCAAATAGGTTATATCCTGCTTTTCAACACGGAAAGGCGATTCCCCATGGACCAGTATCCCGACTTAGAAAACCTGATCGAAAAGATCATCATTCTGGAAGGCGATTTTGCCAATCATCCAGCCGACCGCGGCGGCCCGACGCGATGGGGCGTTACAGAAGCGGTAGCCCGAAGCCATGGATATGACGGGGAGATGCGTGATTTCCCGCGCGAGCATGCGATCGAGATTTACAGACGCAAATATTGGCAACGCCCTTCTTTTGACAGGGTCGCCCGGCTTGCACCGCAAATTGCGACTGAACTGTTTGATACCGGGATCAATATGGGAACCGGGACCGCAAGCGGTTTCCTCCAGCGCGCGCTGAATGCACTCAACCGCAACGGTCGGGATTATGATGACCTGTCCGTTGATCGCAAGATTGGACGCAAGACCCTCGCGGCACTTCGCACGTTCCTCCGAAAACGGGGGGCCGCAGGCGAAACCATACTGCTGAAAGCTATCGAGGTGCTCCAGGGCGCGCGCTATATCGAGATCGCTGAAGCACGTCCGGCCAATGAAGCCTTCGTATATGGCTGGCTCGCAAATCGGATCGGATAAACCCGCCCGAACCGAATTTTCCTGTAATCTTGTAAAGTCTGTCAGCAACAATGGAGCCCTTCAGACTCTTTCTTCATCCCCCTCCCCGCAAAAGCCGGTTTTGGCCCTAACTTTGACTAACTTTGAAATCCGACAACCCCGAAAGGAAAAGCCAGAATGTCTATTCTCTCCCCCCTCATCGCACCTGTATCTAAGATTATCGATAAGATCATTCCCGACCGGGAAGCAAGGGATAGGGCCAAGCTCGAACTTCTCGAACTGGAAAGCAGTCGGGAATTGGAAGAAATCCGGGTGCAGATGTCAGCCATATTGGCCGAAGCGCAATCGACCGACCCTTGGACCAGCCGGGCGCGGCCCAGTTTCCTTTATGTCATGTATATCCTGTTGCTCTGGTCAATCCCGATGGGCCTGATTGCAGCCTTCCGTCCGGCGGCAGCGAGAGCCATAGCCTCTGGCATGAACGAATATCTCTCCGGCATGCCGGAGCCGCTCTACGCGCTCTTCGGCACCGGTTATCTTGGCTATACAGTTGCCAGACAATGGGGAAAGATCCGGGGCGTCGAGCGGTAATATCCGATAGGAGCCTCCCGACCCACGCCAATGGCGTTGCACACGCTGGCCAATTCGAAAATAGTCCGCAATCTGCCAGATTAATGCAATATTTACGAAATAGGCTTGCCATGCCCGTATCTTTCCAGATAAAGGGGCAAGTCTAGTTCATCCAAAGGGGATATTATAAATGACTACCGAAACCAACTTCCGCAAAATGCTCGCTGTAGCTGGCGGCCTCGCTCTTGCTGTTCCTGCTCTTTCTGCTTGTGCAGAACCAGCTGAAGACGCTGCTGCTGTAGCTGAATGTGCAGCTGAAGAAGCAACCTGTGCTGCTGAAGAAGCAACATGTGCCGCTGAATGCGCCGCTTGTGCCGCTGGTTGTGCTGCTGAAGAAGCAACCTGTGCAGCTGCTGATGCAACTTGCGCAGCTGCTGAAGAAGTTACCGAGTAAGCTCAGCTTATTCTGCATTGGAAAATGCACTGGAAAGGCTGTTTGAGCTTACGGGCCGGATAGCTAAAGAGGGCGTCTCGCTAGTACCCAGGGTGGTACCGGCAGACGCCCCTTTCGTTCAATATCAGCATTATCCCAAAGGGGATTGCATCGCGCCTGGCAACAAGTCGCGCTGGTTTTACCATGCGCACAAGCCGGAAGAGCGCGAAGCAGGTGAACACGGCCATTTTCACCTGTTCCTGCCGCTCGCCATGTTTGACGGTGTCGAGCCCTATTACCAGCCCCCTGCGAAGCTGCCCAACGGCAAGAAAACCCAGGGTGTAGTCCATTTTGGTGCGTTGAGCTTTGGTCTCGATGGCATGCCGCTCAGCTGGTTCACGACCAACTATTGGGTCACTTACGAATTTATGATGCCGGCTGAAGCCATTGCTTCGCGATTGCGCAGTTTCGATATGGCCGGAGCACCGGGCGATCCACTGGTCAACGACTGGCTAACCGCCGCTGTCCAGCACTTTCACGATCCGATCATCGAAATGGTCCGCAAGCGCGACGCGTTGCTGATGGAAAAGAAACAGGAATTGGGATCCGCTGTTTTCGAGAACAAGACAGTCGAGCTTCTCTCCCGCCAGCCGTTTGATCTCTAGTGATCAAAACCCGGGTTGGTGCGCTGCAATTTTCGCATCAGGCCCGGCCAGATCAGATTATCCCCAAATCCCTTCTGAAACGCCGCCGCAGCCTGTTGGTGCACGCGATGCCCCATTTCCACGTTCTCCTCATGGAGATGCTCTTCCCCGCCGACCGATTGCGCCAATATCTGGGTCTTGCAGGCATTTTCGAGGATATACATGCGCAGAAAGGCAATGGCGCAGTTCTCACCCACCGTTAGCGTACCATGATTCCGGAGGATCAGCAGGCTCTTCTCACCGAGATCATTGATCAGGCGGTCCCGCTCGTCGAGATCGAGCGCGATACCTTCATAATCATGGTAGGCCAGATCATCATGGATTTGCAGGGAAAATTGCGTGTAGCGTCTCAGTCCGGCCTTCTGGACAGACACGGCGATGCCATAGGGTGTGTGAACATGGATGACGCAACCCGCATCCTCCCGCGCACTGTGAACAGCACTGTGAATGGTAAATCCCGCAGGATTAATAAAATAGGGTGTGTCCTGCTTGATATTGCCATCAAGATCGATCTTCACCAATGCCGATGCAGTCATCTCGTCAAACAACACGCCGTAGGGATTGATCAGAAACCGCTCCTCGCCGTCTTCGTCCGGCAAGCGAGCGGAGATATGGGTGAACACCAGATCGGTCCAGGCATGCATGGCACAGAGCCGGTAGGTTGCCGCCAGTTCACAGCGGATCTGCCATTCTGCGTCAGAGACCTTGCCGAGCAGGCTTTCGATATCATGCGGATCAGGAATCGAAAATCCGGCACCCACACCCAGTGCGGATTCATGGGTTTGAATCGCTGTAGCCATCGTCAATTCCTTTGCCTGAAAATTTCTCGTTTTAGCAATCTGACATGCATTGCCGATATTCGCAACCAAACTATCAGGTGGACATCCCGGCTGGATCAGTTCTGGCTTTGCGATCATGCATCCCTGCGGACATCATGCGGAAACTCGCCCCCGTCCTGTCTTCGAATTTGAAAAGCCAGGATTTCCAGCGCCCGCAGAATGCGGCTTTCAGCTGTGCGGTAGAATGATAGCTCCTTCGTGGCTAGGACATCAACAGCTCGGAGAGAGATTGGGAGACCGACAAGCCGATCAAGACAATTGCCAACGTTCCGATAGTCAGAATTGCCAAAATGGCCATTCGTGGCGCGGCACCCCAATTGCCTTTGGCTTCGGCCAGGAGTTGCGGCCAACTGCTGGAATCATGCTGGATATCAACTTCACAAGGGAGTGGCACGACATCCAGCATATATGGTTTTGAATGTTTTTCTCGCACGCCTTGAGCGGCGGCAAAAGGGGCCACCGGATCGACTGTTATCCGATCATTGCTTCCGGAAAGCCTCGCGTATAGCTGCGCGGCTTCATCTTGATTGGACACACTGAGCACCCGACAGGCACTCAAGAGGCATTGATCGACTGCCGGCTTTGAAATCTTCAAAATTCGGGCAATTTCCGTTGCCGATTTTCGACGCGCCACGAGACGAAGGCATGCTCGATGCCGTGCCGTCAAATGCTCGACGTGCGAAAACTCTAACTCAATATCTGCCATGGCTGGTCCCATGTCTCCCGCTTCTTCCTACCGCGTCAAATCATCGAGCGCAACCAGCTCCGCTCGCTACGCAAGCGCTGGCTCGAAGTAAGGACAAATCTGTTCGAAACTCGCTATGAAGCCGAACATTGGCTAAAGCCGAAATGATGAGAATGTGCACTCAAATGGTCGCTTCAAGACCCGATATCGGGAATTTCCGGTTCAGCTGTTCAATGCGTCAAAAACCGGTTCTTTCCATTCTTCTCTGCAGATTAGAAGGTCTGGCATGTAGGTATCCTTCTGATTGTAGACGAGCGGAGACCCATCGATACGAGAACAATGCAAACCATAGGCTGCAGCGACCGCTACTGGCGCGCAACTATCCCACTCGTACTGACCACCGGAATGGAGATATATTTCTGCTTCCCCCTGCACCACCGCCATTGCCTTCGCACCAGCCGAACCCATCGGCAACAATTCGCCACCCAGTCGCTTTGCTACAGACAATGCCTCCGCAGCAGGTCGGGTTCGGCTGACAACGAGGCGCGGTGGCCCCTGATGGGCAGGAAAATCGTCGGTTCTATCGGAGCGCAAAACCAGGCCGCCAGCCAGTCCCGGCAAGGCTACAGCACCGACGGTAGCGATGCCATCAACGGCCAGTGCGACATGCACCGCCCAGTCCGACCGGACTTCTCCATATTCTCGCGTGCCATCGACAGGATCTATGATCCAGACCCGTGATTTGTTCAGCCGCTCTTCGGTGTCCTTGCTCTCTTCGGAAAGGAGACCATCTTCAGGACGCTGGTGGCGCAGGGCCTGGATCAAGAATTCGTTCGCGGTCAGGTCGCCCGCTTTGCCAAGTGCTTTACCCTCGAAGATGCGACTGTTTCGCACTGCGAGCAATATACTCCCCGCCGTTTCTGCGAGATCGGCGGCAAGATCAGCGTCAGTCATAATATCACTCATTTCAGCGGCATGATTTGATGGACAATATATTCGGCGGCTTCTGCCGGCGTCATCTCCACCGTATTGACGCGGATTTCCGGATTCTCTGGCGACTCATAAGGGCTATCTATCCCGGTGAAGTTTTTCAGCTTGCCACTGCGGGCTTTCTTGTAAAGCCCTTTCACGTCTCGCTCTTCAGCAACCTCCAGCGGCGTATCGACAAAAATCTCGATAAACTCTGCGTCGGGCAACATTTCACGCACCATTTGGCGCTCAGCCCGAAAGGGACTGATAAAGGCGGTCAGGACAATCAGTCCGGCATCGGTCATCAACTTCGCTACTTCGCCGACCCTGCGAATATTCTCGATCCGGTCCGCCTCGGTAAACCCTAGGTCTTTGTTGAGACCATGCCGGACATTGTCACCGTCAAGCAGAAACGTATGACGATTCATCAGATTGAGGCTTTTCTCGACCTCATTGGCTATCGTCGATTTACCGGATCCCGAAAGGCCCGTGAACCAGAGGACGCGCGGCGTCTGATTTTTCAGGAAGGCATGATCTTCACGAGCGATGGTCGTGGGCTGCCAATGGACATTATCGGCCCGTCTCAGGCTAAAATGCAGCATGCCGGCAGCCACGGTCGCATTGGTGATCTTGTCAACGAGAATGAAACCGCCAAGCTCAGGGCTTTCGCTATAGGCTTCGAACACGATCGGCTTGTCGGTATGCACCTCGGCGACACCAATTGCGTTGAGCTCGAGCGTCTTGGCTGCGAGATGTTCCATGGTATTGACATTGATTTCATATTTCGGCTCGTGCACCGTTGCACTCACCGTTTGCGTGGCCAGTTTGAGCCAATAACCGCGACCGGGTTTGAGGGCCTCATCACTCATCCAGACTATTGTGGACTCGAACTGATCGGAAACCTCGGGAGGGTCACCAGCGGTCGCAATCACGTCCCCACGCGAGCAATCCACCTCATCCTCCAGAGTGATGGTGATGGATTGCCCCGCGACCGCTTCGTCAAGCATGCCATCCATAGTTACGATATTTTTGACTGCACTGCTCTTGCCGGAAGGCACGATTCGAACCGGATCCCCAGGCTTGATGGTCCCGCGGGAAACAAGACCTGAAAAGCCCCGGAAATCGAGGTTGGGTCGGTTAACCCATTGCACCGGCATACGGAATGACTTCTCCTGCGCCGCCGTGGCCGCGATCGGAATATTCTCGAGATGGGCAATCAGTGCCGGTCCATCATACCATGGCGTGTTTGCAGAGGGCGCCTCGGTGATATTGTCACCCCTGAACCCCGAAATCGGAATCGCAGTGAAGCTTTCGATGCCGATCCCGTTTGCAAATTTGCGATAATCCTCGACGATATTGTCAAATATCTCCTGGCTGAAATCGATCAGATCCATCTTGTTCACCGCGAGGATCAAATTCTTGATACCCAGAAGATGGGCCAGATAGGAATGCCGTCGCGTCTGGACCAGAATGCCCTTGCGTGCATCGACCAATATCACGGCGGCGTCAGCAGTCGAAGCACCGGTAACCATGTTGCGCGTATATTGCTCGTGACCCGGCGTGTCGGCAACAATGAACTTGCGCTTCTCGGTCGCAAAAAAACGATAGGCGACGTCGATGGTTATCCCCTGCTCGCGCTCGGCAGCGAGACCATCGACCAGCAGGGCGAAATCGATCTCCTGTCCCTGTGTGCCGGACTTTTTGCTGTCCGCTTCCAGCGCAGCGAGCTGGTCCTCAAAAATCATCTTGCTGTCGAAAAGCAGCCGGCCGATCAATGTGCTTTTGCCATCGTCCACGCTGCCACAAGTAATGAAACGGAGCAGTTCCTTGTTCTGATGTTGCGCAAGATAGGTCTCGATATCGTCTGAAATGAGCGCTTCGGTCTTGTAGCTTGATGCCTGGCCGGTCTTTTCGGTCATCAGAAATAGCCCTCCTGCTTCTTCTTCTCCATCCCGGCGCCGCCTTCATCCTTGTCAATGACCCGGCCCTGCCGTTCGCTGGTAGTGGTCAGCAGCATTTCCTGAACAACCTCCGAAAGCGTCGATGCGTTACTCTCGACAGCGCCGGTTAGCGGAAAGCAGCCCAATGTCCGGAATCGGACCGAGCGCGTTGTTATGTCCGGTTTTGTTCCGATGACCTGTTCAAGGCGTTCTGGATCGTCCGCCATAAACAGCCCGCCTTCATGGATATAGGTTGGACGAGGCGCGGCAAAATAGAGCGGCACGATCTCGATGTTTTCCGCCATGATATATTGCCAGATATCAAGTTCCGTCCAATTGCTGATCGGAAACACCCGGATACTCTCTCCCTTGGATTTCTTGGCGTTGTAGAGATTCCACAATTCGGGTCGCTGGTTTTTGGGGTCCCAGCCATGGCTCGCGGTGCGGAACGAGAACACACGCTCCTTTGCCCGGCTTTTTTCCTCGTCGCGGCGCGCGCCACCGAACGCTACATCAAAGCTGTACAAATCCAGTGCCTGCTTCAGCCCTTCGGTCTTCCACATATCGGTATGAAGCGGGCCGTGATCGAATGGATTGATACCGCGTTCCTTAGCTTCGGCATTTTGATGAATAATCAATTCCATACCTGCATCCTGGGCCGCCTTTTCCCGCAAGGCGTACATGTCCTTGAACTTCCATGTGGTATCCACATGCAGGAGCGGAAAGGGAGGCGGTGAAGGATAAAATGCTTTCTTGGCAAGATGCAGCAGTACCGCGCTATCCTTGCCTACACTATACATCATCACCGGCTTTTGAGCCTCGGCCATCACTTCGCGCATGATGTGGATCGCTTCGGCTTCAAGCCGCTCTAGATGCGTCAAAATACGGGTCACTACTCATTCCATTCCAGATCGTTTGCCCCCCTATTGCCCGCTTTCCGCTCGCATGTAGTTCCCAAATGGGATATAGTCGAAAAATGGCTGTTATTCTGGGCGAAGAACATGATCTAATTGCCGCACTGCACCGCGGCACACTTGGCGCGCCGCCATGGGAAGATTTTCTGGAACAATTACGCCGCAGAACCGGCGCAGATTATGCCCGCCTGTTTTTTCAGGGTGACCATGACTGGTTACAATCCATTCGGATTCCAGCGGTCAAGAATGGCGCCGCCGACATAAACGAAATTTACAATCAGGAATTCGGAAACACCAGCCCCCTTCCCCATAAGGCGATGCGACTCAACCGGGTCTATTCTCTGGATGACTTCCTCGACTTGAATGATCCACGACATATCCGCTTCAAAACCCTGGTCATGCAGGATGCTGACATCCGCTTTGCCAGGAATATGCGGGTCGCAGAGCCCAATGGCGGAGAGATCTGGATCTCGCTCGGTCGCAAGAAGGCCGATTTTTCCGCAAGCGACGGTGCGCTTCTCGGCTCTCTCGCCAATCATCTTGCGATTGCGGCCAGCACCCACGCTGAACTGGAGCGGCAAAGACTCAAAGCGGGTATCTCGGCGGATGCAATCATGCGGCTGAACTTCGGCTGGTTCATGCTCGACGCATCTGGCCGGATCATCGACATGAGCGAACAGGCAGAGGCCTTGATATTGGAGGCCCAGACGCTACGCAAATCCCCCGACGGCCGTTTGATCGCCGAAAGCGCCGACGCCCAAGGCACGTTGCGCAAATTTCTACAAATGCGGCAGGCTGGAGAAAATGTGGTCCGCACGGTCCATTTGTCCGATGATCCATGGCTGGATATGTTGCTCACTAACCCGCCAGCTGATCTTCCCAGCGCACTCCAGCCACTTGCGATCGCCTTTGTTCATGGCGAACGTTCCAGCAGCACCGAGCGTAGCCGGCACTTGGCAAATCTCTTCGGACTCACAATTCAGGAAGCCCGCCTTGCGCTGCATATCAGTCGCGGGGTTTCGATAAGGGAGGCAGCCATATTGCTCAGTCTGACCCATGAAACCGCGCGCCTGTATTCCAAACGCATCTATGCCAAGACCGGCACGCGAGGCCAGGCGGATCTGGTTCGCTTGATATTGGCCAGCATCGTGGCACTGACTTGATTGACATCCACACCCATCCCCATAGCGCGCTCAATTCGCTCCAGGGCAAATTTTCAAGTATCAGACATTTGTAGACTGATATATGGCCCCTGGCTTCGCCGCCCGGACCGATGCGGTAAGGACAGAGTGATTGGTGCGCCCGACAGGATTCGAACCTGTGGCCCCCAGATTAGGAATCTGATGCTCTATCCGACTGAGCTACGGGCGCATTGCGAAGCCGTGTTTAGCCGCATCGGCGGACGCATGCCACAGTCAATTTTTGGATTTGGGTGGCAAAACCGGCAAAGGCAACGGTAGCGCCGCAATGCCTTCGTCCGCCAAATCAGCGACTTCTTCCTGTGATGCTGTGCCGTGAATGGGTTTTTCGTCCGCATCGCCATAATGAATGTCCCGGGCACGAGCGGCAAATCTGTCGCCGACCCATTCGGAATTGGCGAGCATTTTTTCCTGTGCTTTGGCCAGTTTGCCCATAAGCACCTGATATTCGGTTGGCACGGACACTTTGCTACTGACCGGTGCGGCTCGAGACTCACTCTCCTGCTCCGCGGGCTTTGCTGCAACTGGCTCCTGGTTGCCTTTTCTGCCGAGATTTGGTGCCATGGCGGCCTTGGTAATATTCTTGCTGCCGCAGAGCGGGCATTCCAGAAAACCACGAGCCTGCTGTTCGGCAAAGTCTTGCGAAGATCCGAACCAGCCTTCAAATCGATGGTCTCGATCCGCGCACTTCAGGTCAAAGATTATCATGACGGTTTGGATGGCAATGCGAAACTTTGACGGTTGGCAAGCGCGGGAACCCGTGAACGCACGTCCCGGACCTTGCCCAAATCCAGATCACAGAAACCGAGCCCGGTCCCCTCGCCCATGTCGAGCAATATTTCTCCCCAAGGATCTACTACCATGGAATGGCCGTAAGTGGAGCGGCCGTCGGCATGCCGGCCATATTGCGCCGCCGCTATCACAAACGCTCCGGCCTCAATCGCGCGCGCGCGCAAAAGAATTTCCCAATGGGCTTTGCCGGTGGGGACGGTGAACGCAGCCGGGATAGACAGGATGTCGGCTCCTGCATTGGTCAAGGCTTCGAATAGCGCCGAGAAACGGAGATCATAGCAGATGGATAGTCCAAGCGTCGCTTCGGGAAGCGACGTCACAACGGCCTGCTCGCCCCTAGCGTAGGCAGAGGATTCCCGCTGCGACTCTTCCGGACCAAGATTGACATCGAACAGATGAATCTTGTCGTAACGCGCGGCGATCTCCCCGCCAGGATTGATCAGATAGGATCGGTTGACCCATTTTTTCTCCGGATCGTCCGAAACCTTGACAGCCAATGACCCCAGCTGCACCCATAGCTGATGCTTCCTGGCCTCGGACCGAACCGCAGCGAGGACCAAATCATCCTGTTCGGTGCGGATCACGCCCGCTGCACGCGATCGATCCCGGTCCAGCAACCCGCTCATCTCCGGCGTAAAAATCACCGCAGCGCCGCCAGCTGCGGCCTCGGCTATGAGCGAACGGAGTTGGGCGGCATTTTCCGACGGTTCAATGCCGCTGCACATCTGGGCAAGCGCGATTCTCAAAACGGATCAGCTCGCAAGAAGCGCATCAAGCTCACCGGACCGGTCCAAGGCGGCAAGGTCATCCGAACCACCGATGTGGCGTTCATTGATAAATATTTGCGGCACGGTCATCCGCCCACCGGAACGCTGGATCATCTCCTCGCGCTTGCTGCCGCCCATGCTGATATCGGTCTCTTCGAAACTCACATTCTTGTTTTCGAGCAAGGCTTTGGCACGGAAGCAGAAACCACAGGTGAACTTGGTATATATTTCGACTTTCGACATAATTCGCTCTTTCTACTATCAGACTGGAAATGGGCCGTCCGCCAAAGAAATTCAAGCAATCGCTGCCCGATGTGACAACCATCCATTTTCAGATTGGCTTATAACCCGCGCCCAGCAGAAAACGAGCACTTGTTCCGCTCCCGCTTTTTTGAGCAGCCGAGCGCACGCGTTGCTCGTCGCTCCGCTGGTGTAGACATCGTCGATCAGAATGACGGATTTGCCTGCGATCCTATCGTGCGCATCAACGGAAAGCGCAAATGCCGACCCGACGGTTCGTTGCCGCTGGGTACCGTTCAAGCCTCTCAGTGGAGGCGTAATTTTACAGCGAGAAATAACACTGTAGTCCATTGCAATCCCGGTACATCGCGCAAGCTCCCTACCTATCAGAACCGACTGGTTAAAACCGCGCCGCCAAAGACGCGTCGGATGAAGCGGCACCGGGACGATCGTCGCATCATCCGAATATTCTGCGGCAAATTTCTGCAAATGATCGGCGATCAATTTGGCAAGCCCCAACCGGGTTCCATATTTCAAGCGCATCGCAATCAGCGAACTGCGGTCGTCGTAGCGCACGACGGCCCGAACTCCATCGTGGATCGGCGGCTCCGTAAGACATTCCACACATAGGCTGTCTTCGGGAAGATCGAAGGCCAAGGGCAATCCGCAGGCAGCACACCATGGCTGGGCTAGAAAATCCAGTTGTCGCCAACACTCCAGGCAAAAGCGATTGTCAGCATCCACGGTTACTCCGCAGATTGGGCATCGAGGCGGCAGGGCAAAATCGACCAATGGCCTGAGCAAGGCTCGCAACGGCATTTGATCTTTTTACCCAGCGCTCCTAAAGCCGCAAAGCCCTATGACCGATACAGTCAATGTTCCTGAAGTTTTCAATCGTCAGCGCAGACGCACTGTCCGCGACCGCGCTTATGCGCGCGCCGAAGGTGCCGATTTTTTCTCGCAACTCATGGCCGAGGAAATTCTGGAACGCCTGAACCTGGTCAAGCGCACATTCCAGCGAGCCTTGATCATCGGTTTGCCCGCAGCAAGTCTTGGAAAAGAGCTTGAGAAACGTGGAATGAAAGTGGTTCTTGCCGATTCCAGCGCTCATCTCGCACGAGCACTGGGCGGCGTGGTCTGCGATGATGATCGCTTGCCTTTTGCCGATCACAGCTTTGATCTGATCGTGAATATCGGTTCTCTGGACACAATCAATGATCTCCCTGGTGCGCTTGTACTGATCCGGCGGCTATTGATTCCCGACGGGTTGATGCTCGCCGCCCTTGTCTGCGCCGAGAGCTTTCCATCGCTTAAATCGGTCATGATGCAGGCCGATGGCGACCGGGTCTCGGCCCATATTCATCCCCAGATCGATGTCCGTACCGCTGGCGACCTTGTGGCTCGAGCGGGATTGACGTTGCCGGTGGCCGACAGCGACCAATTGCGCCTGAAATATTCCAGTCTGGAACGCTTGATTGCCGACCTGCGCGACATGGGTGCAAGCAATATCCTCTCTGGCAGACTCACTTCCCTGCCGCGGAATGTCTATAATGAGATTCAGTCCTTGTTTCAGGCCCAAGCCGGACCCGACGGAAAATTCGCGGAATGCGTCACACTATTGTATCTCTGCGCCTGGGCACCGCATCCAGACCAACCGAAACCGGCGCGACGGGGAAGCGGTCAGATTTCACTCAGCACGACGCTTTCAAGGAATGGTGGCGCCTCATCCGACGATTAGACATTGTTGGTGAGGCGGTTAGACAGTGCATGAACCAGAGGACCATCGGCCGGTGGCATCGGGAGATGGCGAATCTCGTCCACTGGCAACCACCGTAAATCCAGCAAATCAGCGCTTTGGATACTTCCCGACCACTCACGGCAGATATATAGCAGCAAAATTAAGTGCTGGTCCTCAACAGCCTCGCTGGCGAAGGCAACCGGCTCCAAAGCCGGTCCCTCAACATCAATAGTCAACTCTTCATTCAACTCTCGCACTAGGGCCGCTTCTGGCGTTTCTCCCGGTTCGACCTTACCGCCGGGGAACTCCCAAAGACCCGCCATGGGTTTACCTTCCGGTCGCTTTTGCACCAGAATTCTGCCATTTCTATCGACAAGCGCAGCGGCTGCGACAAATAGATATGTCGGATTTTTTTCCATCATTTTGTCCGATGTAAGGATTTTGTTAATCCCTTTCTGTGAGACGGGTGTTGTTCACGACTTAGCAGAACTTTTTCCGCGTTGAGAGAGACATGATTGATTTTTTAAAAAAATTGTATCTTTCCAACAAGGGAGCGACGGCTGTTGAATATGGTTTGATTCTGGCTCTCATTGCGCTCGCAGCAATTGTTGCGATCAGTGGCGTGGCAAATGAAACCGTCTATATGTGGGATGACGTTGCCAATCAGGTAACCGAAGTTTCGTAAATAAGGCTTCCGCACTTAAATTTTTGGTAAGGTTTCTATTCTAGGCTGTTGAACATTGGACGTATTTTAAGTCCAATTGGGTAAGTGAAGTTTGTCAAATCTAGGAGACCAGACATGAAACTCGTACGTAAAATGTTCAAGAATGAAGAAGGCGCAACGGCTATCGAATATGGCCTTATCGCTGCTCTTATCGCTGTTGCAGCTATTGTTGCAATGGGTCAGTTGGGCAACACCCTCAGCAACACCTTCACCGAAGTCGAAAACTCGATGGCTGGTTAATCTTCGGATTATTCAACAAAAGAGGACGGCAGCCTAACGGCTGCCGTCTTTTTTTATCTTAGACGATCAATACGTGATGATTTTCACCTTTTGGCCTACCCGAACGCCATCGGTCGCGCGCAAACGATTCAGCACCAGAAAACGATCCTGCTGATAATCCTGATACGCCATCCGCGAAGACAGGCTCGCAATGGTGTCGCCGCTCTTGACCGTTATCACATCAACTTTGCGGGGCCTGATCGCGGCCGCTGCAGTCGCGGTAAGCCTGGTCAAGCTCTGATACATCGGAGTAAAAACGGCGGCACGCCCTGCAGGCGCTATTGTAGCAAAATGATAAGCACTGCTTTTCGAAAATTCATAAGCGAAAACAGTGACATCCACCGGGCCATTGTTGCTATCCACCCTTGCCATTGCATAAGAAGCCGGCAGCCCGTTGACGGTAGTTCTCTCTATAGCACCATGCGGGATAGTTTTGCCTTCACCGGCCAAGCGATTGAAAGCCGCATCGATATAAGTTGTCATATTCCCGTTATAGGCACCGGTCGTAAATTGCCCCTGACCGCCGGAACCGACCACTGTGACTGCCCGCGCGCCATTCTGCATAGAAAAACCATTGGGAATGCTGAATTTCAATTTCAGCTCCGGATGGAGAAAGCTGTTACCCTCGATCACCCCTTGCTTGGGATCATCGCCGTACAGGATTCCATCCAGGCTTTGCAAAAACCGATCGCGATTGCGTAGGCCGCCAGACTTCGTCAATTTGCTAGCGATCGTCGCGGCGCGCGACACTCGGCGCGCAGGATCCGGATGGGTGCTGGACCATTCGGGTGCACTCCGGGCATCACGCCCTGCCACGCGCGCATCGATCGCGGATTGCGCGGCAAGCGAATATAACATCGTCGAAAGTGCCTGTGGATCATAGCCTGCGGATGCCAGATAGCGAATACCCAGATCATCGGCTTCATATTCCTGTTTGCGCGAATATTTAAGCGTCAGCAATTGGCTGCCCGTGCCAAAAATTTCCTGTCCGATCCGTCCCAGAGACGAATCTCCCAAGAGAACCTGCGAACCAATCTGACCGAGGATCCCTAATATACTGTTCCGCGTTGCCGCCTTCTGTCGCTTTTCACTATGCCTTGCAGCAACATGTCCGACTTCATGACCGAGAACGCCTGCCATCTCCGCTTCATCGTTCATCAGCGCCATTAGTTGCCGGGTAAGATAGACATAGCCGCCGGGAATCGCGAATGCATTGTTTGCCGGGCTGTTCAGCAGCGTCACCGTAAAATCACTGCGAGCATTGCCGAGCCCCGATTGCACCGCGATATTCTGGCCTACACCGACGACATAGGCGACCTGAGGCCCTGTATAGGCACCGCCAAATTCTTCCAGTAATTGTGGGTGGGCTTGTTCTCCTTGTCGCTTCTCCGCAGCCGAAATCGAACGCGCCTCACCTGCCTGACTTCCAGCCGAATCCACCGCTCCGGCATCCGCTCCACTGCCGGTGCAGGACACCAATGCGATAACTCCTGCTACACTTGTCAGCTTTTTTGAAAAGTTCTTCATATCAGGCTCCCCATTGTCGCAATATAATAGAACCAATGATCCGGTAAATGGTTCCACTCGCAAGCGGATCTTTCAGCTGCGTCGGCCTGCGTGCTATTTCAATTCTCTGAACTAGAGCGCACCCATTTGCAGGAACTTTTCGCGACGCATTCGTCTTAGCATTTCGCGATCATGATTCTCGAGTTGCGACAATTCTTCTTCAATTGCTTTACCCAGAGAGGCGATAGCCAATGTCTGGTCACGATGAGCACCGCCCACGGGTTCCTCGATAATCCGATCAATAACCCCGAGTTTTTCCAGATTCTGAGCAGTGATTTGCATGGCATCTGCTGCGACATCCGCCTTGTCGCCAGTGCGCCAAAGAATTGACGCGCAGCCCTCCGGGGAGATAACCGAATAGATAGCATGTTCAAACATCAATACGCGTTCTGCCGCTGCCAATGCCACAGCACCACCAGACCCACCTTCTCCGACAATGATTGCTACCATGGGAACGCCGAGCGACAGGCATTTTTCGGTCGAACGCGCAATGGCTTCCGCCTGCCCGCGCTCTTCTGCCGAAACGCCGGGAAATGCGCCCGAGGTATCAACCAGAGTCAAAACCGGCAGTGAAAATCGGTCAGCCAGATCCATCAGGCGGATGGCCTTGCGGTAACCTTCCGGCTTTCCCATCCCGAAATTATGGCGCAAGCGACTTTCCGTATCGTCCCCCTTTTCATGGCCGATCACGATCAATCGGCGCTCTCCCAGCCGAGCGAACCCACCCAGAATGGCCTGGTCGTCACCAAAATTCCGGTCACCACCCAGTGGTATGAATTCGTCAAACAGGCCAGCGATGAAATCTTTGAAATGGGGGCGTTCCGGATGACGAGCAACTTGCGTCTTTTGCCACGGTGTCAATTTGGCATAGGTGTCTGCCAGCATTTTGGCCGATTTGGACTGCAGTTTCTCGATTTCCGTTTCGATATCGAGCGAGCCTTCATCCGCAGTGTTTCTCAGTTCCAGAATACGGGATTCGAGAGCCGCGATTGGTTTTTCAAAATCAAGATATGATGTCATGAAAAAGAGTTAGAACCGGACAGGCTAAACGTCAACGCGCGAGATCCACTTGGCTCAACGGATGACGATTATTCACCAGTTCTACCAAACGGGCACTGTCGATGTGGGTATAGATTTGAGTGGTACTGATATCGCTGTGTCCCAGAAGCGTTTGCAAAGCCCGCAAATCCGCTCCCCCCTCCAACAAGTGGGTGGCAAAGGCATGCCGCAAAACATGCGGGCTGATTTTTGCAGGATTGATACCGGCTCTGGCTGCATGTTCCTTGACGATCTGGAACAGCCTTATCCTGCTGATGTGGCCCGTTCTCGACGGGAAGAGCCATTTTTCCTTCGGATCGACAAGTTCGGCCCATCGGCGAACAGCAGTGCGTGCCTGTTGCGAAATCGGGACCAGTCGTTCCTTTCCTCCCTTTCCCTTGATTATAAGATAGGGTTTGTCCCCCGCAATAGATGATCGCTGCAGGCTGACCAGTTCGCTGGCCCTCAGTCCAGACCCGTAAAGCAATTCCAAAATCGCTGAAAGTCTGGCGACAGAAGGCTTTGGAGAATCATGGGCCAGTCCCTCGGAAACCTGCTTGAACAAGAGCGTGATTTCAGCATGAGATAAGGTCTTGGGCAATGATCGCACCATGCCGGGCCTCGGCAGGGCATCGGACGGATCATTTTCCCGGAACCCTTCTTCCACAAGAAAACCGAAGAAACGTCTCAAACTGGAAGACTTGCGAGCGACGGTGCTGTTTTGCAGATTGCGCCAATGCGAAGGAAGTTTCGTGATCATATCGCGATCGGCTCCGGACAATCGCCCTCCGCAGAGCAGCGAGGCCTGTTCCAAATCCGTCCTGTAGGCCGCCAAAGTATTTCGAGACGCGCCGGCTTCCGCAACAAGCATTTCCAGAAAACGTTCGATCAGATTGGCATCATCGTTCATATTGTGCACGATTAGACATCAAAATCATCAATGCAAATCCTATGTCCGTGTCAGCGCTTCCGCCGCGATCATTCGCGCTTCCGGCTCAAGACCGACCCGCTTCAAGCTTTGCATGATATGGTATAGGTGCAAAGGAGACATTGCCTGCCAGTTTCGCCCCTGCATTCCGACAGCGGCGAGCAAAGCCACGGTTCCCTGTTCTCCGCGCCGCGATGCCGACTGGATTGCTCTGGTCCATCTGCTGGTGCGGGTTAAGTTCACGTTCAAATCATTTGCGAAGTCGGAAATCGCCTGTTGATCGGCTCGCCCGAGGCCGGCGATCGCAGCCAGAAGATATTTGCTGCGCAACTTATCCTCGCTGGCGTCGGCGTCACCGAAATCATCCAGCGCACTATATGAAACTGGGCCTCTATTCGTCGGTGAAGCCACCGCCAAAAGAGCCCAGCTGTTGCTGCCCTCTTCCACTATATTGGTCCATCGAATGGCGCTGCGATCGAGACCGGCGGCAAGCATCGATGCAATCAGATCATAGCTCTCGTCACGCAGCACAGCCGCTGGCGGAATCTTGGCTGCGGCGCGAGCAGTCAAGATCATTGACGAATACCGCGTAAGCTCGTTGTCAGATCGATCCCATAAATCACGCATGGCCGCCAAGCGTGATTCCGCTGTATCATTGGCATAGGCCTGCCGCAAAACAGAGGCGCGCGCCTTCTGATCATCGCCTGTCTCCGGATCGTCATAGGCGGCGGCATAAAGATCAACCATCGCCTGACTTGAAAACACCCCGATTGCAGCTGCGGTATCGACTGCCTTCATGCGAGATGAGATCGGAAGCATTGGAGCCCGGGCGCGCCATCCCTGGACATGGGGCCCGGCCTGATCATACAGTCGGTCCGGCGGCTCCACTCCGGTGGCCGTGCCCAGACCAAAGCGCCAGTTGTTGAAAAATTCAATATCATCCCAAAGAATGGTTACTGCCCGGCGGCCTTCAAACCCAGCGCCTATCGTCTTTTCCGCCAGCAAATAGTCGATGCCCGTGGCAGCCCTATCCCGCCTCGCTTGCTGGAGAAGTCTGGTAGCGCGACTCTGCTCTCCGGCAAAGGAGGCGCAGATAGGTCGAAACATCACCCATGTTGGTGCATCGCTGACTTGGGCTCCTGCTTCGACGAGAGGACATATGCCCGCTGGATCGGCAGCAGCCAGATGAGCCTGCATCGCTACTTCATAGAGTCGCGGGGTGTAATTTCCGCCATCCACTTTCAAAACCAGCGAGCGGGCGGCATCGGCTTCGCCCATGCGCAACAACCGCCACGCGCGTTCGGCAGTCCAATCCGCCGGATTCACATTTTCGGGACTGGAAACCTTGCTGAGCAAAGCGCGTCGAAGCAATATCGAACCCCATCGAGACAGGATCGGGCCGTTCATGTTTTTGATCAGGCTGGTGAGATACAGGCCCCCTGCTCTGCCAAAGGCATCCTTGCGCAGACCTTTGTACCGCGGAGTCAAAACACCGATTTCATCCGTCGACCTTCGTTCGCCGGCGGTCAGCGCATATTGGGGCTGGAGCGCATCATCCAGGGCATCCAGATCAAGTTCTCCATCTTCATCCAGCGACAATAACGGCGAATCCCGGCCATTTACCGCAACATCCTGTCTTTCACCCGCCTGGCTTGATGGATCATTCGCCGGCGACGTAACCGGGCGCACTGAAACCGGACCGGGAGCCGGCGTTGGAGATACGGTTGGCGCAGGCCTGGGGGCCGGAGCCGGAGTAGAATCACTGAACCCTGGTGGCAGAAGGGATTCTGGAGAATCCTGGCCCAAAACCGGGATCGCCGCCAAAAGCGCACCCATGCTGACGGCGGCCAAAGATATATGCTTGATCCGCACATGCATCTTATTGCAGATCGTCACCGATAACCGGCTTTTCGACGGGTTGCAGAGGCTGTTCGACGTCCATCGAAGCCAAAAGCAGGGCTCCACCGATCAGAATCGCGACAAACAAAATAAGAAAAACCAATTGGCGCGGCATCAATATACTCAATCTTTTAAACGGTTAAAAACAGCATAGTCAGCATTGGAATTTGCACCCTTGGCCAACCGTTGTATAGCCTTTGCCCCAATGGACAAAAACATTAAAGCCTCTTTCGACAATTCAATCGGAAATTCCGGTGAATCGCCAGATTTCGTGCCGGACCAGTCGATCGTGTTGGTTGGCCTGATGGGTGTAGGCAAAACCACCGTTGGCCGGCGGCTGGCAAAACGACTGGATTTGGATTTTGTCGATGCTGACGAAGAAATTGAGCGGGCGGCAGGCCTTACGGTCGAAGAAATTTTTGATCGATTTGGCGAAGCCTATTTCCGGGACGGAGAACGGCGGGTGATTGCGCGACTGCTGGAAGGCAAAAGCCAGATTGTCGCCACCGGCGGGGGAGCATTCATGAACGAGGAAACCCGCGCGCTCATTCTCGAAAAAGCCATAGCAATCTGGCTGGACGCGGATCTTGATACGCTGGTGAAACGCGTCGCCCGGCGTGACACAAGACCCTTGCTGAAGTCCGGAGATCCCGCGAAGATCCTGGCCGATTTGGCGGTCATCAGAAATCCCGTATATGCCACTGCGCATATTCATGTGATGGGCAATGATTCGCCACACGAAACGACCGTCGAAAATATAATCGAGGCATTACAGCATTGACCCAGATCACTGTCGCATTGGGAGAGTATAGCTACCCCATATTGGTTCAGCCAGGCGCGCTGGAAAAGGCGGCCAAACATCTTGGTGGATTTGCCAGCAATCAGCGGCTTTTTGTGCTGACCGACGAGCATGTCGGATCACATCTGTTGCCCCGGTTGGAGCGGGCCCTAGACGGGAGTGTGATCGACCTTGTTGTGAAAGTCCTGCCGGCGGGTGAAGCAAGCAAGAGCTGGCGCCAATTGGAAATGGTGACCGACTGGCTGCTCGCCGAAGGCGTTGAACGATCCGATACATTGGTTGCCCTGGGCGGCGGGGTGATCGGCGATCTCACCGGTTTTGCGGCAGCCATCGTCAAGCGCGGCTGCGGCTTCGTGCAGATACCGACCAGCCTGCTTGCCCAGGTGGACAGCAGCGTTGGCGGCAAGACCGCTATTAACAGTTCGGCGGGCAAGAATCTGATCGGCAGCTTCAACCAACCCCGGTTTGTGCTGATCGACCCCCTCGTCCTGAACAGCCTGCCAGACCGGGAATTGCGGGCCGGCTATGCCGAAGTGATCAAATATGGCTTGATCAACGACAAACACTTTTTTGACTGGTGCGAAACAAATGGCAGCAGGCTGCTAGCCCGCGACCCCGATGCGCTGAGCGAAGCTATCATTCACAGTGTCCGCGCCAAGGCCCTGATCGTCGGGGAAGACGAGAAGGAACTCAGCGGGCGACGAGCTCTGCTCAATCTGGGTCATACATTCGGGCACGCGCTGGAAGCAGAGACCGGGTTTTCGGGCAGGCTCGTCCATGGGGAAGCGGTTGCGGCCGGCATGGCGCTGGCCTTTGGATATTCAGTGCGTAGAGGGCATTGCGCTGCAGCGGAAGCGGAGCGGGTAACGACCCATCTGCAGTCGGTCGGTCTCCCCTATAGTCTGGCAAGCGCGTCGGTTCGGGCATCCGGCCAACGGTTGGTGGATCATATGATGCACGACAAGAAGATGAGTGGCGGGACGCTGCCTTTTCTGCTTGCCAACGGAATCGGTCAGTCATTTTTGGCCAAAGACGTCGATCTGAGCGATGTCGCGTCGTTTCTCGACGAGACTGATTGAATCAGGCTTTCGGCGGGAGTCCGGTCCCGAATCTGAGTTCTGCACCGGCAAACATGTCACCACCAGATTTCATTTGTGCCTCCAGCCGGTCACAATCTCGCTGCCGGAATTCGTCGTCAATCTCGTCGATCAGCCTGTCGTCGATATCGATCGCGAACATCGTTTGCTTGGCAAGGTCGATCGCCGATTCGAACAGCTCCCGTTTCATGCCGACAATGCCCAGCCCTTTCAGCGCGATCAGCTGCCGCCGGTCGTAGACGCGAACCAGCAGCTTTGTTTCGGGAAAGGATTGCGCTATCGCGCGAACCTGTTCAGGGCCGAAGTCTGGGTCATCCATACAGAAGACGATAGCATCCGCTTCGGCGGCTCCGGCGCGGCGCAAAAGATCGACCCGCGTACCATCACCATAGAATACCTTGGCTCCGAATTGTTCATGGATATCAATTTGGTCCGGCTTGACATCGATCAGGGTCAACGGGATTTTGGCTCCGATCAGCATCTGCGAAACGGTCTGGCCGAAGCGCCCTTGCCCTACGATGATGACCGAAGCCCGGTCTGCTTCGCCAGGATCATCAAGCTTGGTGGATGATTTTCTTGCGCTGTTGCTGAAGCGACGAGCAAGCAGCATCAAAAAGGGTGTGGTCGCCATCGAGATCGTAATGATGGCTCCAAACAGACTGCTAGCTTCGGGCTCAATCAATAGCGCCTTTTCCGCTTCGGAAAACAGGACAAAACCAAATTCCCCGCCCTGGCTGAGCAACATGCCCATCGCCAGCGCCGAGTTGGTCTCCATACCGAACAGCTTGCCTAGTCCGAAAATAATCGCAATCTTGACCGTCACCAGCGCAATCGCTGCTCCCACTACAAAATACGGGTTTTCGATTACAACATTGATGTCGAGCATCATTCCGACAGCGAGAAAGAAGAAGCCGAGCAGCAACGACCGAAACGGATCAATATCCGCTTCCAGCTCGTGACGATACGGAGAATTGGCCAGCATGACCCCGGCAATGAAGGCTCCCAAAGCAGGCGAAAGCCCAATGAACTCCATCAGCGCGGCACTGCCGAATACGGCGACAAGCCCTGCGACGATGAATAGCTCGCGTTCGGCGATTCTGCCGATCACTTTCAGCAACGGCTGCAACAGATATTTGCCAACGGCGATGAGACCACCGATGGCCAGAACGGCATATATGGCAGTAAGCCAACCGGACTGCCCGCCAACGTCTTCCGGAGCGCGCGAAAGAGCCGCGATGATGGTCAGCAAGGGGATGATCGACAGATCCTGAAACAGCAGGATCGAGAAGGCTTTTTCACCGGTTGGCGTATTGATCTTGCCAGAGGATTGCAGCATCGGCAGGACCTGGGCGGTCGAGGACAGCGCCAGTGGCAGTCCGATGGCAATCGAAGCGGCAAGCGTGAAGTTGGTCGTCGCCATGATCAGCAGGAACAGCGCGATACCGCACAGCACGACCTGACTCAAACCAAGCCCAAAGATCGCCTGGCGCAGACGCATCAGTCGCGCGGGCGCGAGTTCCAGCCCGACAATGAACAGCAGCAGGATGATCCCGATTTCGGAAAATTCGAGAATGGTTTCGGCGTTGCTGATCAACTGGAAACCCTGCGGGCCGATCAATATCCCGGCGATCAGATAGCCGAGCACCGCACCAATGCCGAACCGCCGGAACACCAGCACCATGACGAGGGCTGCGCCAAGCATCACGAAGCCGCCCAGCAGCAAATCGGCCATATGGGTACCCGTCTCCACCGGTCAGGCCGCGTCTTGGCGGGTGGCGGCGTCTGCAAATGCCGCGATCACCGTATCATAGGGAAGCAATATCGCCGCGTGGCGGCCCTTGTGCTCGCGGGCTGAGGTAAATTTGTCCATATGCGGCCAATCCCCGGGTGTTTCGACTGTGCCGTCAAGAAATGCCGCGAGACGCGATCTGGTTCTTTCTATCTCCGAGACCGATTTCCCGATGGCTTGATCGCCCAATATCGCCGCCGAGGCCTGCCCTAGCGCGCAGGCACTGATCTCTAGACCCAAATCTTTCAGCAAACCGCCATCCGCAACAATCACGTCCGCTGTAACCTTGCTGCCGCATGTCCGGGAGCGCAGCTCTGCCGTGCCGTCGGGATGGTCCAATCTTTGCTGATGCGGGATAGAAACCGCCAACCGCAAAATTTCGCGCGTGTAGAGCACGCCGCTCATTCGCCGGTTACCGTTTGATCATCGGCTGATTGTCGCTGTTCCTGAACAAAGTCCACCATGGCTTTTCCGCTTGCATTCAGAAGTGGGTAAGTACGGGATTCTGCGAGCCACTCCGGTTTCGGTTCTTGCGCACCATAGATGCTATCATAGACCAGAACCACCAATAAATAGAGCAAGGTTGCACCGATTAGGCCCTTGATCATGCCAAAACCGAAGCCGAGCACGCGATCGATAGGCCCCAGAACGGATTTGCGCGACCGTGCCCCTATCGACCGGGCAATCCATCGGCCCAGCGCATAGGTCACGATGACGATTGAAGCAAAAGCCAGAACTGCTGCACCGCTCTCGCTGCCAACGGGATCGATCAACCGGTCTGCTATTGGCGTATGTAGCGCCCGTACGCCGAGGACGACTAATATCCAGGCCATCAGAGCTAGCGCTTCCTGAACAAACCCACGCAGGAAGCCAAGAACCGCAGCACCGCCCATCAAAATGAGCACAAAAATATCCAGACCGGTCATGAAGTCTAGCTAGTCACGGTCGAGCATATGGTCAACGAGATTGGCGAGTTTGGCAAATTGGAGCTGTTTCATGGTGCCACCGCTCTTTTCTCCCGAAGCTGGCAGCAGTGCGCTGCTGAATCCGAGCTTTGATGCCTCTTTCAAGCGCAGCGGTGTGCGGGAAACTGGTCGTATCTCGCCCGAAAGCGCAATTTCCCCAAATATAACCGCATCGCTGGGCATCGGACGTTCGGCATGGGCCGAAATCAGCGCTGCGGCGACAGCGAGATCAGCGGCAGGATCGGTCAGCCGATAGCCGCCGGCGACGTTGAGATAGACTTCCGCCCCCGAAAAGCTGAGGCCGCAACGGGCTTCGAGCACCGCCAGAATCATCGCCAGACGGGAACTGTCCCAGCCAACCACCGACCGACGGGGCGTCGCACCGCTCGCCAGTCTTACGGTCAGCGCCTGGATTTCGACCAGCACCGGTCTCGTACCTTCCAGCGCCGGAAAGACGGTAGCTCCGGTGACTTCCTCACTACGGTCGGTCAGAAACAGCGCGGACGGGTTGGATACTTCCGTGAGGCCCGCCTCCTCCATCGCAAAAACTCCGATTTCGTCGGTACCGCCGAAGCGGTTCTTGATCGCGCGGAGAATACGATATTGATGGCTGCGCTCGCCCTCGAAGCTCATCACCGTGTCTACCATATGTTCGAGCACGCGCGGACCGGCGATGTTGCCGTCCTTGGTGACATGGCCGACAAGCATCACCATCGTGCCATGTTCCTTGGCAAATTTGATAATCTCTTGCGCCGAGGCACGCACCTGGCTGACCGTCCCCGGTGCGCCTTCGATGAGATCGCTGTGCATCGTCTGAATCGAATCGATCACGACAAAATCCGGTGCATCGCGGCCCAGAGTCGTCAAAATGTCGCGAACCGACGTCGCCGAGGCCAGTTTGACGGGCGCCTTGCCCAAACCGAGCCGCCGCGCGCGGAGCCGCACCTGATCCGCAGCTTCCTCGCCTGAAATATAGGCCACCGAAAGCCCGGCCTCCGCCAGCCTTGCGGAAACCTGCAACAGGAGCGTTGATTTGCCGATCCCCGGGTCGCCGCCCATCAATGTGGCAGAACCCGCGACCAGCCCGCCGCCAACGGCGCGATCAAATTCGGCTATGCCGGTCTTCCTGCGTTCGGGCAGCGCAATCTCGCTGTCCAGTCCGACCAGACGCACCTCGCGGCCGCCGGTCTGCAAATTATGCTTGGACGCAAAAACGGTTTCGCCGGCTTCCTCAAGCAGCGTGTTCCACTCCCCGCAATCGCCGCATTGTCCTTCCCACCGGTGTGCGATCGAGCCACAATTCTGACAGACATATTTTCTTTTGGGTTTGGCCATGGTTTTATTTAACAGAACAAATACAGAACGCCAGAAATTTAAACAGGGTCACACGGGTCACTCCCCGCGCGAAAAAATGAATCCGGGTTGAAACGGCTCGTTCTGAGACAACTTCACCATCATGTGGATTGGAAGTACGGCCGGGTCATGGCTTCGGTTTAGCAGAGTGCCGCTGATGGAGGAAAGCGGGTTTTCGGATACAGACGTGCAAAGCGCCCACAACATGATGTTTCACGATCGACATTCCCTCATTCACGCTTGCACCCTCCCCGCCATCCTGTAGTTTAACGGGCATGCGGCAGAAAGAACTCAGACTGGCCTTGATCTGCTATGGCGGTGTTAGTCTGGCCATCTACATGCACGGCATTACCAAGGAAATCTGGAAACTGGCGCAAGCCAGCCGGGATTTTCATGATGGCACGCGGATCGACCAGTGCAGTCGCGGTATCTACTATGACATATTAGAATGGCTGGAACGGGAAACCGGAACCCGTTTGCGAGTGCTGCCAGATATTATTGCCGGTGCCAGCGCCGGCGGGATCAACGGCATATTTCTGGCTCAGGCGATTCTTTCGGGCCAGTCGCTGGACCCGCTGACTGACCTGTGGCTCGAGACCGCTGATGTCGACAAATTGCTTGATCCCGATGCGCGGCCGCTGTCACGCTTTTCCAAATTCTGGGCCGAACCGATTGCCTGGATGGCGCTGGGCCGCAAGGGTGGTGCGGTCGAACAGACGGTCTCGAAGGAAGCCCGCGAAGAGGTCAAGATGAAGTTGTCGCGGTTCGTCCGCGCCCGCTGGTTTGCACCCCCCTTTGGCGGCAAGGTGTTCAGTGGCCTGATATGGGATGCGCTTGCAGCTGTCCGCGCGACCGAACGCGGACCACGTCTGCTGCCGCCGGGCCAGCCGCTCGACCTGTTTGTGACGGTGACTGATTTCGTCGGTCACCCCGAAAAGCTGCAGCTGCACAGCCCTCCGGAAGCGCTGGAGATGGAGCATCGGATAACGATCGGTTTTTCGACAAAGGGCAAAAGAGACGACGCGATTGCCGATCCGGCGGCGCTGACCTTTGCCGGTCGCGCAACCGCCAGTTTTCCGGGAGCCTTCCCGCCGTTCACCGTCAGGGAACTGGACGAACTCCTTGTCGACCGCGACTATGTCTGGGAGGGACGATCGGCCTTTCTCAAGCGCATTTTGCCCGGTCAATTTAGCGCCGGCACAGCCGAAGATACGGTATTGATCGATGGTTCGGTGCTTGCCAATGCGCCCTTTGCCCAGGCCATAGAAGCACTGAAAAACCGGCCGGCGAAGCGGCAAGTCGACCGGCGCTTTGTCTATATCGACCCCCGACCCGATCTTGACGTGGCGAAAAGCGACAAGGCAATGCAGCGGCTGCAGGCGGCGCAGGAGGCAGAAGACGAAGCGCTGCCCGGTTTTTTCTCGACGATTTTCGGCGCCATTTCGAACATTCCCCGCGAACAGCCGATCCGCGACAGCCTCAATGCTATCGCCGGGCGCTCCAACCGGATCACCCAGATGCGGTTGATCACCGAAAATCTGCGTGGAGAAGTCGAGCAGCATGTCGAAAGCCTGTTCGGACGGACCTTTTTCCTTGATCGCCCCACGGCGGCGCGGGTCGCAGCTTGGCGGCGCAAATCCCGCGACAAGGCGGCCAAGCTCTCCGGCTTTTCGTACAGCGCTTACGGTCATCTCAGACTGGCGACCGTGATCGAGGATATTGCAAATACAGTGCGGCGGGCGAAGGCCGATCCCAATGCGCACGATCACCCGGAATTGCGCAATGCCCTGTGGGCCGAGATACGCCGACTAGATCTCGACAATATCGGAAAGAAGAGTGGCGGGCCAACCAAGCAGGCTGCAGAATTTTTCAGGCAGCATGATCTGGGATTTCGAGTGCGACGCCTGCGGTTCCTCGCCCGGCAGCTGGCCGAAGATCTCGATGGTGCCGATCCGGCGGACTATGCGCTGCTGGAGGGAATGCACGACGTCGTCTATGATTGTCTGTCGCTCTATATCGAGCGCGAGACGATCGATTATCTCGGCGAAGATTTCGTTGCCCTTGCCGAAAGGGCCAATGCGCAACCGGGTGCTGTGCTAGACGCGTTGGCAAAGGCCCGCGACCTGACGACGGCAGACGCGATTGTCGATGCCAGACTGGCGGCCGCGCTGGCGGTTGTACCGAAGGCGGAGAAGCGGTCGATGCTGCTCGCCTTTCTCGGCTTTCCCTTTTACGACATTGCCACTCTGCCGCTGCTGCAAGGCGAAGGGCTGGATGAATTTGACCCGATCAAGGTCGACCGCATCTCTCCCGAAGATGCCAAGACCATTCGCAAGGGCGGGGTCGCGGCGACGCTGAAAGGCATTGAATTCAACAATTTCGGCGCCTTTTTCAGCCGCAGCTATCGCGAGAATGACTATCTGTGGGGCCGTCTGCACGGTGCCGACCGGATGATCGATATCATCTTCTCCACCTTGCCGGAATCCAAGCGCCCCAACAATGCCATCGTGCTCGGGTTCAAGAAGACCATCTTCCGCGAGATCATAGACGAGGAGGCCCCACGGCTCACCCGGATCGCGCCACTGATCGCCTCACTGCGCGAGGAAATCGAGGCTACAACGCTCTAGCTAGTGCGCGTGATCCTCGGCGTGCGCCGGTTTCTGCAGACTTTTATAAACCGCCTCGACAAAGGCATCGCCCTTGATGAAGGCATCCGGATTGACGTCCCATTGCGCGGCCGGCTTCATCGCCTGCACTGCTTCGAGTGACTTGCCTTCGCCCTGCGCCTTTTCCACCGCTGCGATAACCGTCTGCACCATATCGCGATAGGCGGTCAAATCTGCCTTGTTCGCCATCGGTCCGTGGCCGGGGATAATTTTTGTATCGTCATCCACCATGGTCAACACCTTGTCTGCCGCAGCGAGGATGCCGCGCGCATTGCCGCCGCTGCTCAGATCGATGAAGGGCAAGGTGACCTTATTGAAGAACAGGTCACCCATATGCACGACATTGGCGTTCTTCCAGAACACGACGCTGTCGCCGTCAGTATGGGCATGTTTCATATGCTGGACCCAAACCTCGTCGCCGTTCAGATGCAACTTGATGCCATCATGATAGGTGATCACCGGCAGGGCTTCCGGCGCGGCGGGCGGGACTCTGTCGGTCCCCTTGACCAGCCGTTCGCGGACGTGGTCATGCGCCATGATCAGTGCTCCGGCCCGGCCGAGATTCTCGTTGCCGCCGGTGTGATCCCAATGCCAGTGGGTATTGATCAGATATTTGACCGGCTCCGCACCGAGATTCTTCACCGCAGTCTGGATCTTGCCGGTCAGCGGAGCAAACTGGTCGTCGATCAGGACCGTGCCGTCGGGACCATAAGAAACACCGATATTGCCGCCGGCACCGAACAATACAGCAATGCCGTCAGCCAGAGGTTCAGCCTTGATCTCTACCTTGGCAAACCGGTCGCTTTCCTGCGCATTGCTCTCGCTACAGGCGGACAGAACCAGCGGCGAGGCCGCAAGAAGAAGGGCCGCGAAGGTTCGGGATATCGGTTTTTGCATGGAAATGGTCTCCTGAATTTTTATCATCGGGCCAACCCTGTTAGCCGGTTACCGTCGGTACAGGTTTTCGGTCTACCATCGAAAACCGGTTGCCGCTATCCCTTCGCAAAAAACATCAAGTTGACCAGCCGGCCATCCTGGGGCGTCTTGCCGAAGGCCTGACCGCTGTTGTGGAACATCCAGGGACTGAACAGGATCAGCCGGTTGAAGCGCATCGGCACGGTCATCACCTTGGTCCATTTCGCCGGATGGTTGGTATCCTTGTTCACCACATCCTCGATCAGCGCGTTGATGTCGTTGTAGCCGGCTTGCTGAATCGACAGCATATCGGTTGGCACGCGCTCGAGGCCGGTGCGCTTATGGCGGAAAAACTCGGTGCCACCCTTGCAGTGCTCGGGCAGCGAGAGATAGAGAATACCGGAATAGAAGGCCGGATCGATATGGACGCCGCTGCGGCCCTTGTCGCCTTTCAGGGTGATCCGGCAATGGAGATGGCTGGTATTCGGTGCCGCCTTGACCGGCGCGTTGATGATGCCGGCGATGCGCTCGTCCAGTCCCTGGATTTCGAGCGGCTTGGTGGAAATATGGCCGGGATAATTGCCATGCTTGTTGCCGGGATCATAGTCGAGCGCCAGCGCCGCATTGCGCGCGGCCAAGGGGTCGGCAATGAAATCGTCGAGCACGAGCAGCGATGGCAGCATCAGTAGAATCGCCTCGAGTTCCGCCCCGCATCGTCCAGGAAAAACATCTGGTTCCTGATAGACTTTACAATCTTTACAGGGTTAAGAAAAAGAATCCCTGATTCCGTGCTGATGTCCAAAAACCTAGCCAACCAATTGGCAAGGCTGATAAAATTGAAGCGGGGTCGGGCAACAGTCATGGCGCAGCCCTATCACGAATGAGTGGCTGTAGGACATGTTTTTCTTGATGCCGTTCCTCACGATCCTTGACCGGCCGCGCCGGGCAGGATGATTTCAATCTGCCGTCTTCTGCCCCGCGAAACCCCCTTCGACGATCGCGCCGACCCGGCTCATGAACTCCATGCCATTGGCAATTTCCTTGTCGGTCAGCTCGTCGGAGATAAGCTCGATGAACGCCTCGGTCCGTTTCATCATGTCATTCACCGTCGACTGACCTTTTTTCGTCAGCCGGATGATTTTTTCGCGAGCAGAAGCCTTGCTCTCGCGGATAGAAATGAGATTGAGATCCTTGTCCGCCATCGCGCGCAGGACCTTGGAGATCGCCGGGCTGCCCAGTTCATACCATTCGCCGATCAGCCGTTCGATGGTCTTCCGGTGGATCGTGTGACCGCCCTCGCCCTTGGAATGGATGATCCACAGGATCACGGTCTGGTGCCGGGTCAGATGGGGGCCGCTCAGATGTTTCTCGACCGCCATGCCGACCGAATAATGGAACGGATAGAATAGCTTCAGAAAATTTTGCGGAGCGGTTTCCCGCTTGATCGGATAATCGATTCCGAAATCGGATTGCTGCGTCACTCGAAACTCCATCATGGGGCCAATCGCCCGCCTTGTTCGTCCCGCTAGATGAACGAATTTGGAGCGAGAGTCCAATCATCTGACCATCAAATTGCCGCATCAGCCGGAAGACTTTGGATTTTCCAGCCATCGCGACAGTCGGAAGGCAGCGACCAATTATTCCAATAATATCTTTAAAATCAATATGTTCTATTCACATCTTTTTGTCCTTTTCAGATCGGTTGACAAATATAATTTCCAATCTCTATTATGTCCTATGGACACTATGTCCCTACGACATATAAATGACAAGGATTGAGGATAGATGAAACCCGTGTTTAGCGTCGACCAATTGAGCCGGCCGGAAGTGATCCGGAATCCCTATCCCTATTATGACCTGTTGCGGGACCAATCGCCGGTTTTCGGCTATCGCGACTTTCCTCCCGGAACGATGCCCGGTGTCGATGACCCGAAGCCGTCCTGGGTGGTTCTCAATTTCGATGATGTCGCCGCCGTGGCCTGGGATCACGAGAGCTTCTCTTCACGCGACAGCTTGCAGGAAGAATCCTCTGCACCGACGCTTATGCTGGTCAATCACGATCGACCAGAACATACGCGGCTGCGCAAGATTGCCGCCAAGGTCTTCCAGCCGTCCTCGATCAAATCGCTGGCGTCCTCCGTGGATGCCCTTGTGACCGCCTGCATGGACGATTTTTTTGTACCGGATAAGCCGGTCGACGTCATGGCCGATTATTGCGCGATGCTGCCCAGCCGCGTGATGGCCTATCTGTTCGGTATGCCCCGCGATATGGACCGGGATGTCCGCAACTGGGCGACCGCGTTCATGCTGTCCGCCAATATCACGCCCGAACAGCGGCAGGCCCATAATAGGGAGGCCATGGCATTCTTCGACCGTCATGTCGGGGAGCAGACGGACCGGATCGCCAAAGGCGAGGACACGCCGGGGCCCTTGCTCAATGCGTTCATCCGCACCGAAGTGGATGGCGACCGCCTGTCTTTCGAGGAAATCGTCCGTTTCTGCATGACAGCCACGGTGGCCGGGGCGGAAACAACGTCCTTCTATCTGGGCAATCTGATCGCCGTGTTCGCCGATTTTCCCGATATCTGGCAGGAGTTTGTCGAAGACCCGGCGCTGTTTGACGCGATCTACAAGGAGACGCTGCGCTTTCACGGCCCGCCGCAGCGGCTGTTCCGGGTCGCCACGCGCGACATCACGATCGGCTCCGCCAACATCAGGCGCGGTGACTGGGTTGCCTGCTTTTTTGGCGCTGCCAATTATGATCCGGAAACCTTTCCCGAGCCCTATGCCTTTCGGCTGCACCGCAAGAACGCCAGCCGGCATATGAGCTTTGGCTATGGCATTCATCGCTGCCTGGGGGCGCCGCTGGCGCATCTCGAGGCCGAGTCCACCGCACGCATGCTGCGCGAACGGTACCGCAAGATCGAACGAACGGGCGAAGCGACCTGGCAGGATGTCAGCCTGCTCAATCATGGTCTGGCCAGCAATCCGGTGATCTTTCGCGAACGGGGATAGCAGGCCGATCATTTTCAAGAACAACGGCGGCAAAAAGGCGCCGAATGAGGGAGGACAAAATGAGCATACAGACCAGCAGACGGAAGGTGATGGCAACGGCAAGCCTGGCGGCGATCATGGCGATGCCCGCGCCGCTTCATGCCCAGCAGAGCGCAGATGACCAGGCGCAGGGCACCAGTGGGGACGTGATCATTGTCACCGCCAATCGCCGAGAAGAATCGATCCAGGATGCGGCCATGTCGGTATCCGCTTTCGGTGGCGACGAACTGGCCAGCCGTTCGATCACTGCAATCGAGCAGGTCGGCGCGATCGCGCCGGGGGTTCAGATCGCGACCTATCAGGGCGACACATCGATTTTCATCCGTGGTATCGGCACGCCGACGATCATCGCAGGGACGGACAGCTCTACCGCGACCTATGTTGATGGCGTCTATATCAGTCGTCCCGCCGCCATCGGCCCGCTGTTTTTTGATATTGACCGGATCGAAGTGCTGCGCGGACCGCAGGGTACGCTTTATGGCCGCAACGCCACCGGCGGAGCGGTCAATATTGTCACCAGTCGCCCGAAAGATGCCCTGGAAGGCAATCTGCAGCTGACGATCGGCAATTATGACCGCTTTCGGGTCGCCGGCGCGTTGAGCGGTCCGCTCAGCGATTCCATTCGCGCACGGCTGGCGTTCCAGTGGGAGGATCGCGACGGCTATGCGACCGTGACCCGGCCCGACAACAGCACCGAGAAGGTCGAAGACAAGGAAGACTATTCCGTCCGGCTCACGGTCGAAGCCGATCTCTCTCCCGATGCCATGCTCACGCTCACCGGCGACTATTACCGCGCAGACGACAAGGCCAATGCCTATTTCTACGCGAGTGCCGGCTATGCGGGCGAAATCCCCGGCTGGTACGGGACGCGCGAAGGATCACAGACGATTCCCTATTTCGCCATGAAAAATGCCGGCCGCGTTTCCGCCCCGGCGTCCAGGGACATTTATGCCGATGTGCCCTATTTCAACAAGGTCGAGAACTGGGGTCTGGGTGCAACGCTGGACTGGGACATTACCGACTATAATCTCAAAGTCATCGGCAGCTACCGGGATACCAATCCGGTTTCACAGAATGAATTCGATCTTTCCGACGCCTTTGTCAATGTCGTTGGCCGCGAAGAAGATCATTGGCAATGGAGCGGCGAAGTGCAGCTGAGTTCACCGGTGGACAAGCCCTTTTCCTGGATCGCGGGTGCCTATTATTTCGAAGAGCGCAATATCATCGACAATGATATTTTCGGCAACTTCTGGGAGCCGATCCTGATCCAGGGGTTCATGGACCTGCAGGCAGCGGGCGTGCTGCCGCCCTTCCCGGTGGTCTTCCCCGAAACCGACCAATGCTGCGAACTGCATCTCAGCGGCGAGCAGCAGACCAAGGCCTGGGCCGCCTATCTCGATACGCGGTGGGATGTATCGGACCAAGTCACCGTCCGGCTGGGCGGACGCTACAGCGAAGAACGGCGCGACGGGCGGCAGAATTTCGACCTGGTGATGCTGCCGGACATCCGGATTGCCCCGAACACGATATTTTTTCCCAATGCGATCAGCGAAGACCGCGCGGCGGCCCAGCCGGATCCCTTCGGCTTCATCATCGCCCCGGTCAACGGGCCAACAACCTTCCGCGCCTTCACGCCCAAACTGGGTATTGATTTCAAACCGGCTGATGACGTGCTGCTCTACGCTTCGGTGCAGCGCGGCTTCAAGAGCGGCGGCTATAATATCGGCAGCAGCCAGCGCGATCCGTTCGAGCCGGAGAAGATCTGGTCCTATGAAATCGGGGCGAAGAGCGAGCTGCTCGACCGGGCGCTGCTGCTCAATGCGTCGGCCTTCTGGTATGACTATACCAACCTGCAGGCGCAGGACAGCGTCGGCAACCAGCCGATCATCCGCAATGTCGGCAAGGCGCGGGTGCGCGGCTTTGAAGTGGAAACGGTGGTCAGGCCCACCGAGTTTTTCAAACTGGAAGGCGCGCTCACTTATGTCGATGCACAATTTACCGAAGGGCAACTGACCGAACCGCTGCGCCCTGCCCCGCTGACCCAGCCGCCCGGCTCGCTGCTGCGCGATCTCGACGGACTGCGGCTGCCGCGCGCGCCACGCTGGAAATTCAGCCTTGCCGGTCAGGTCGAGCAGTCGGTCGGTACCGCTGGTCATGTCACGGCCCGTGCCGAATATCACTGGCAGAGCAAGATCTGCTTCACCGTGTTCAATATCGATGCGGCCTCGCAGGAGAGTTACGGTCTGCTGCGCGCCAGTCTCGGCTTTACCAGCGCCGATGACCGGTGGAGCGTCCGGCTGTTCGGCGACAATCTGACCGGCGAGACCTATTTCACCAACCAGATACTGACCGGCACGGTCTACGGTGCGGAATTTGTAGGCCCGCTAGGCGCGCCGCGCACTTACGGCATCGATCTGAGATATAATTTCTGATCGGAGCCGGCAAAAAGCATAATGAAAAGCGAGATTGTCTATGATTGCCCCGATTGACGTGACGAAAAATGTTTTTACGGCCTTTGGTGCCCATGACGTCGATACGATTGTCCGGTGGCTGCATCCCGAAATACGGATCGAATTTTACGGTCCGGAGATCATACCCTATGCCGGCATGTACGACGGTCTTGATCAGGCACGGGGCTTTTTCGAGACGGTCCTGTCCTCGGTCGATATCCACCAGTTTGACCCCGAGGAGTTCATCTGTGAAGCGGACAAGGTTGTCGTCACCGGCCACTTGCGGCTGACGGCGCGCTCGACCGGCAGGCAGATCGAGTCCGACTTTGTCCATGTGATCACAGTGGCGGACGAAAAATGGCTGCTGTTCCGCGATTTCATGAACACGGTGAAAGCCGCGACCGCCTTTTCGCCATAGGGTCGGCCGCGCAGATTACTCGGTCAGATCTTCCCAAGCATCCTTCAGCTTGCCGAAAAAGCCGGTCGAATTGGGCGTCTCGTCGCCGGTCTCGGTGGCCTGGAAATCGCGGAGGATTTGGCGCTGTTGCTTGGACAGACGGGTCGGCGTTTCGACCTCGATCTGGACCACCATGTCGCCATGGCCCCGGCCGCGTAGGACGGGCATGCCGGCGCCGCGCTGGTGGATCTGCTTGCCGCTCTGGATACCGGCAGGAATACGGATGGCATGTTTTTCCCCGTCAAGGCCGGGAATGGTGATCTCGCCGCCGAGCGCCGCCAGCGTGAAGCTGATCGGGGCGCGGGTGAACAGGGTCGTGCCCTCGCGTTCGAAAATATCGTGCCGGATCAGGTGGATGAAAATATAGAGATCGCCAGCCGGGGCGCCGCGTGCGCCGGCTTCACCCTTGCCGGACAGACGAATCCGGGTGCCGGTATCGACACCGGCCGGAATTTCGACCTCGAGCGTCTGCGGCTTGTCCACCCGGCCTTCGCCGTAGCAGACATGACAGGGACTCTCGATCACTTCGCCGCGCCCCTGACAGCTGGTGCAGGTGCGTTCGACCACGAAGAAACCTTGCTGGGCGCGTACCTTGCCATGGCCGTGGCAGGTCGGGCAGCGCTGGACGCCGGTACCAGGTTCGGCGCCGGAACCGTCGCATTCGTCGCAGGCGACGGACACATCAATCTCTATTTCGGTCTGCTTGCCGTGATAGGCGTCTTCCAGCGTGATTTCCATGTCGTAGCGCAAATCCGCGCCGCGCGCCGGGCCGCGTTGCTGCTGCTGGCTGCCGAAGCCGCCACCGGCACCACCGCCGAATATGGTTTCGAAAATATCGCCGATATCATTGAAGGCAGCGCCGCCGAAACCGCCGCCGCCGGCATTGTTGCCGCCGCCGTTGGTGAAGGCCGCGTGACCGTAGCGATCATAGGCTGCGCGCTTCTGCGGATCCTTCAGAACATCATAGGCTTCGCTGATTGTCTTGAACTTGGCTTCTGCTTCGGCATCGCCGGGATTCTTGTCCGGGTGCCACTGCATCGCCAGCTTGCGATACGACGATTTCAGCGTCGCGCCGTCACAATCGCGCGAGACGTTCAGCTGCTCATAATAATCGGTTTCGGATGCCATACTCATGCTTCCCCCAAAGCGAAAAAACCGCCGCCCCGGCGCAGGCCGGAGCCGCTGGCATCATATCCAGCGACCCGGCCCGCGTGCGAGCGGCGTGCCAATCGTTACTCAGCCGCCTTGGCGTCATCTTTCTTGTCATCGTCCGAGTCATCGACTTCGGAGAATTCGGCGTCGACAACATCATCGTCAGCCGCCTTGGCTGCCGCATCT
>TARA_R110002124_G_scaffold10413_4_pt1 | contig 47743 bp, 40 predicted proteins | sample TARA_R110002124 | Tara Oceans TARA_R110002124 (sample SAMEA4397445) | marine metagenome | biome: Polar Biome; feature: [SRF] surface water layer (ENVO:00010504); material: water (ENVO:00002006), including particulate matter (ENVO:01000060) such as... | depth 5 m
GGAGAGCGGCTCTTTATTCTACTGGATCGCAAAACTGGACCGGATCTTTGGCCAAGCGTCCCTTGCGTCTCCTTAAAAAACCGGTGTCTGTTTTAATCCGTGACAACAAGAGCAAAAAGTTGCCGGAAGCGGTTCGCTGGAATGGAAAGGAATGTCATCTGACCGCCTTATCTGGACCGGAACGGATCGCACCTGACTGGTGGCGGGAGGATCCCGGCTGGCAGAACGGTGCGCGGGATTACTGGTGGGCAAAAACCCAGTCCGGCGCAATAGTCTGGCTTTATGGCGTCTCCAATGGGCAAACAGATCAATGGTTTGTTCATGGGTTTGGAAGTTAAAAAGATGCTCCAATTTGCCGAGCTTCACACGACAACAAATTTTACCTTTCTGGAGGGTGCCTCTCATCCGGAGGATTATGTCCGCCGGGCAAAAGAATTGGGATTGGAAGCAGTTGCGATTACGGATCGTAATTCGCTGGCAGGGGTCGTCCGGGCTTATGCGGAAGCCAGAAAAATCGGGCAGCGGATTATCATTGGCTCGGAACTGGTTCTTTCAGATGGGCAGTGTCTGATTGCCCTGCCCACCGACCGAAATGCCTATGGCCGGTTATGCCGCCTGATCAGCCTTGGACGGCAACGGGCGGAAAAAGGGCAATGTCTGATCCATAAGGAAGATGTGCTTGAATGGCGTGAGGGCATTCTTTTTATTTTACATCCGCCGGAAATAATCGATTTTTCCTTTGAAGAAAATGTCCGCTATTGGGCGATGGAACTGGGATCAAATCTATATATGGCGGCAGAGAATTTGCTGCTGGGCCATGATGATATACGTCTGGCGCAACTGCATGAAATTGCGGAAGCTCACAATATCCCGGTGGTTGCCAGCAATCATGCCTTGATGGATGTGCCGGAAAACCGCAAGGTTGCAGATATTCTTACCTGTATCCGGGAGCATTGCACGATTGAAGAGGCCGGGACGCGCCTGCAAAAAAACGCGGAACGGCATCTCAAAGACACGGATGAAATGTTGGAACTGTTCGCCGGGTATGAAGCCGCTGTCCGGGAAAGCCAGAAAATCACCAGCCGGATCAACTTTTGTCTCAGTGAATTAAAATATGAATATCCGGATGAGGTATCAAACGGCCAGGACCCGCAAACGGAGCTGGAACGGCTGGTCACTCGTCGTCTGCCTGTCCGATATCCGCCGCATTTATTTCCGCTTGGTGTTCCGGAAAAAGTCACAGAACTTATCCAGCGTGAGCTGACTGTTATCAAGGAGTTGGAATACGCCCCGTATTTCCTGACCATTTATGACATTGTCCAGTTCGCGACAGAACAGAAAATCCTCTGCCAGGGGCGGGGGTCGGCCGCCAACTCGGTGGTTTGCTACATCCTTGGCATCACGTCTGTGTCGCCGGACCGGCTTGATATGGTCTTTGAGCGGTTTATTTCCGCCGCGCGTAACGAGCCGCCGGATATTGATGTGGATTTTGAGCATGAACGCCGTGAAGAAGTTATCCAGTATATCTATGAGAAATATGGAAGACATCGCGCGGGTTTATCGGCAACGGTAATTTGTTACCGTGCCCGTTCGGCCATTCGTGAAGTGGGCAAAGCATTGGGATTGTCGCAGGATACGCTTTCCTCGATGACGGGCCTCATATGGGGATGGTCTGGTTCGGATCAGGCCGCAAGCCGCGCCCATATAAGGGCTTCAGGTCTCGATCCTGATGACAGGCGATTAGGGCTCTGTGCGGAGCTGTCCCGTAAAATTATGGGCTATCCCCGCCATCTTTCCCAGCATGTGGGCGGGTTTATTATCACCAAATCACGGCTTGATGATATCGTGCCTGTGGAAAATGCGGCAATGGAAAACCGCACCGTCATCGAATGGGACAAGGATGATATTGATACACTGGGAATTCTGAAAGTCGATGTGCTGGGCCTTGGCATGTTGTCCTGCATCCGCAAGGCTTTCGAGCTCATGAAAACTCATTATGGCGTTTCCCACACGCTGGCCTCGGTGCCGGAGGGGGACGATGCTGTTTATGACATGCTGGGTCGGGCCGACAGCATCGGCGTTTTCCAGGTTGAAAGCCGGGCGCAGATGTCTTTTCTCCCGCGTATGAAGCCGCGTAACTTCTATGACCTGGTGATTGAAGTGGCGATTGTCCGTCCCGGACCCATTCAGGGCGACATGGTTCATCCTTATATTCGCCGAAGAGATGGTAAGGAAAAACCTGTCTATCCCTCGAAAGAACTGGAAGGTGTCCTGAAAAAGACGCTCGGCGTACCACTCTTTCAGGAGCAGGCGATGCGCATTGCAATTGTTGGTGCGGGCTTTAGTCCTGATGAAGCCGATCAGCTACGCCGGGCCATGGCAACATTTCGAAAGATGGGAACCATTAATTCTTTCCGGGATAAATTCATTCAGGGAATGGCCGGAAACGGGTATGACACTGAATTTGCGGAACGATGCTTCAAACAGATTGAAGGGTTCGGTGAATATGGGTTTCCTGAAAGCCATGCGGCGTCCTTTGCCTTGCTTGTTTATGTCTCGGCCTGGCTGAAATGCCATTATCCCGATGTGTTTGCTTGCGCCCTTCTGAATTGCCAGCCTATGGGGTTCTACGCCCCCGCGCAGATTATCCGCGATGCCCGCGAGCATGGCATAGAGGTAAGGCCGCCGGATGTTAATTATTCGGACTGGGACAGTATACTGGAACTTGGCGAAAATGGATTGGCCTTGCGGTTGGGGCTGCGTCAGATCAAGGGATTAAATGAAGAGGATGCGGACTGGATAGCCGCTGCCCGGCAGAACGGGTATGTGACGGTCCGTGATTTATGGTTCCGGGCAGGGATACGGCCTGCGGTCCTTAAACGGCTCGCGAATGCAGATGCGTTTGCCTCGCTTCAACTGTCCCGGCGGGACGCCATATGGCAGGCAAGCGGAATAAAGGGAGAAAACCCACTGCCGCTTTTTGCCTATGCCAAAGAAGACGAGCAGTCACTTGACCCCAGCGTTACATTGCCCCCGATGCACATTGGTGAAAATGTCCTGCAGGATTATCAATCTCTCCGCCTGAGCTTGCGGGACCATCCGCTCAAGCTGCTTCGTCCGCAGTTTCCCGGGACAGTGCAGGCTAAAGCCCTGCTTAATACTCCCCATAAGCACTCTTTAAGCGTTGCTGGCCTCGTGCTCGCCCGTCAGCGCCCGGGAACTGCCAAGGGGGTCATTTTCATGACTCTGGAAGATGAGGAGGGGAGCATTAATGTTGTTGTCTGGCGGAAAATATTTGAACGCTATCGCCGGGCGGTTATGACCGGGCGACTGGTCAGAATATCGGGGGTTCTGGAACGGAAAGGGATTGTGACGCATCTGATTGCAGATCGTATAACTGATTTTTCCCATTATCTTGAAAAACTCGATGATGAAGCCTTTTTAGCGCAGTCATCTGTGAATGGCACGGGGCATCAGGCGCCTCCGCAAAGCACGCGCCGACCAAAGCCAATAAATCCGCATAGGCATCCCCGGGATATGACAAAAGCCCTGTTCCCCTCACGGGACTTTCATTGAGACGGAGAATGTATTGTCAGGCTGATGAGATTGGCCATCAGCCGCCATCAATACCCCTCCCGGTTTCGAGTTGGAATGAATGAATACCCCATCGGGTTACATTCTCCCTATTTACAAGGCGGGTGAATGGGTTTTGCTAAATGACGTAGTGTCGACCTTATCTCCATGACGCGCATTTTTTATCAGGGCGTGAAACAGGGCTTGATGATGCCTGTCAAAGACAAGGAACTCAGGGTGCCATTGCACACCAACGAAAAACCGTTTGTCATTATGTTCCAGCGCCTGGACAAAATCACCCTGATCGCAGGCGGATACGGAAAGCCCGTCGCCGAGGATATCTACGGCCTGATGATGCAGGCTATTCACGCGCACCAGGTCCTGACCAAGAATTTCACGTACTTTGGTGTCCTGCTTCACAGATACAATTTTGCGGGCCAGCACGGTGCGGATATTCGTTTTTTCACGCGGCATTCCGCGTATGTCGCTAAACAATGTACCGCCGAAAAATACATTCATCATCTGGGCCCCGCGGCAGATACCTAAAACCGGCAGGTCCTTATCGATGACAAAACGCAGCAACTCCAATTCCAGCGCATCGCGTTCGGGATCAATGCGGACATCTATGTTGATTTCGCCGCCATATAGATCGGCACCGATATCATCCCCACCGCCTATGATCAGGCCGTCCAAACGTTCGGAAGGAAAATCGCGTCCCGGTGACAGGAATACAGCTCTTCCGCCGGCACGCCATACCGCCAGCCAATCGAAAAACCGCATGATCTTGCTTTTATAGCGGGAGACTGTAATCCCGATTATGGGCTTGTTAGATTTTCGAGCCATAGGCGCACCTCCTTCAGCCACTCTCCTATGGGGCTTTTGGCATTGGCAAGATAGCTGTCGCCTAACCGTCGGAGGGTGTCTTCGTCCGCTGCGAGAGTTTCCACAGCAACCCAACGGTTCCACTCCTGAACAACACTCCAACCAGGGTCGGAAAGACACATATTCGGCAGGCGGTAATGGAAAGTCGGGCGTGCCTTTATGCGTTCGTCATCAGTGAGTTTAGCCAAGGTTTTAGGCGCTAAATGCTTAAATAATGGGAGCATGTCCAGTTCACGGTTGCGTGTCGGATTCATCGCAAAATAATCTTTGATAAGAGCGTCCAAATCCGGCGCATAATCAGCCGCCAATATCTTAACAGCATATTCTTTGGGAAACGGATCGATATGCGGCAGAATTTTTCGCATGAGGTCAACGTGAATTTCATCACGCAGCCAATCCGATAGCAACATATACGCACGCAGGACCGCTAGAATATAATCAACATCCTCGCGGGCGATTTCCGGATTTAGGTGAACGCCAAAACTGTAAACAACGCCGTCGTCGGTACCCTTGGCACCATGCGCGCGCAGGGCCTCAACCAGGATTTCCAGTTCCCCCAGCTCATCCCAGGGGATGGGCGGTGTGACGATTTCCGTGGGGACGACGCCTGCAAGGGCTTTGCCGACCCAGTGTTGCCTTACATACGAGTTCAAGTTGCGGACAGTTTTTATGTCCTCCTTGCTCACTGGTAATGAGCTCTCTTCAAGTATGTCCCCAAGGTCCTTTTCCGGGTGAACGTATTGAGTATCAAGTTCCACTTGGAATTCGCCCCATTTGGTATCCGCTACGGATAGCACAAACGGCATATCAATGGGCCTCGTAGTGCCGTCGAACGAGTCAGCAACCAACTCGGCGGCCTGCTCTGATGACAGACCGGCAAACTCTAACTCCACCCCGACGCGCCGCACGGTTCCCGACAGGTTATGGACGTTGGGTGGAGTACGCATGTCCTGGTGCTTATCGTTCAAGATCATTCTCCAACAGAAATGATACCCGTTAGTTTGTACAAAAGCGCCGTATCTTGGCAAGTTGCCAAGAATTGGCTTAAACCAATGTTCCTATATATCAAGTGGCTTTGCCTTTTCCCGCAATGTGGGAGACATGGTGCTCAAAAGTGAACTTTAAACCAAAAACATACAAATCACGCGTCGATCCACCTTAGTATCACAAATGGTCCGGGAATGTTCAAACAGTGAAGTGTTGCCGAAGAGGCTGATGAACAGGCGATGATTACCCCAGTCGGTATATTCTGCCCGCGGTGTCATGGAATAGTGCTGCCTTTTCTGCGTCGCTATAATCCATCGTCAAGCGCTTGAATGAATTCCATAAAATATTATAGCTGCAGCTGACCTTGTCGACCGGGAAATTGGATTCAAACATACACCGATCGGGCCCAAACTGTTCGATTGTATGGTCATAGAACCGCCGGGTTGCCTCCATCAGTTCCGCGCTTGAAGGTGGCCGCTGCATGTGATGCCAGTCGAAGCCGTTGATTTCCATATTAATACCGCCGAGCTTTGCCACGACATTCGGGCATGTCGCCAATTCCGTTATGGATTTTTTCCAGTCCGGAAAATACTCATCATGTTTCCCCTGATAAGGCCCAATGCCCAAAGGACCACCAAAATGATTGAGGATTATTGTCGTATCCGGAAAAGTGCGGGCAAGGTCGGTTAATTGCGGAATCTGCGGGTGGTAACACCATCCTTCAAAGCTGAGATTACGGGGAGCAAGCTCTGCAAACCCTTTGCGGAAAGTAGCATCCAGGTAAAGATTTTCGATTGTTGTGGGAAGGGAGTTTGGCACATCGGCGTCCGGATCCCAACTCGCCCGGTGGCGAATACCGCGAAATCTGCCGCAACCCGCCGCAACATGGGCATCCAATACCGGCCCGACAGCCTCTCCGAGCATAAGATCTGCAGTACCAACAATACCTGCCGCGATACGCGTATCGCCATAAAGCCCGGAAGCGCTCATTGCCGCAATGCCGTTGACAAACTCGGTTTCACCAACCGGTTTCATTTCATCCGGACCGGATGACCGATACATGGCGCCGCACTCAATAAAAACGGTGGAGACGATATTATGCCCACTCCCAACGTCGACAAGAATCTCATCCAGAAGATACCGTTGTGTCACCCTGCCGGGTCGCAAATCCCAAAGGTGGTGGTGAGGATCGCAAATGGGTAATGCGGGATCCAGGGTTTCTTCTTGCGTCGCATTCAGCCAGTCAATGTTGGTCGGAACATCGGTCATTTTTATTCTTACTTTCCCAAAGCGCTTTAAGTTAATATCAAAAAAGAAACAAAGAGTCCTGTTATAATAAACCTGAATGATTTGATACTCACACTGGGAGCCTTCCATGGGTCCGACTTCGAATAGTTATATTTCGCAGCGCATTAAGCTTCATTATGTGGACTGGGGAAACCCGGACGCGCCGCCGTTGCTGCTTATCCATGGAGGACGGGATCACTGCAGGAACTGGGACTGGGTGGCAGAAGAACTACGCCATGACTGGCATATCATCGCACCGGATCTGCGGGGCCATGGAGACAGCGGCTGGTCGACTGACGGTAATTACAATCTACAGAGCTATGTTTATGATATTGCACAGCTTATCCATCAAAAGGAATTGAGTCCGGTAACAATTGTTTCTCATTCCATGGGCGGCAGCATAGCGCTTCGCTATACCGGGCTCTATCCGGAAACTGTCAGAAAGATTGTCGCGATTGAGGGCCTTGGACCCTCTCCGAAGATGATCAAGGAGACCCAAGAGACTCCAACGGTCAAGCGCTGGCGGGACTGGATTGATCAAAAGCGCGCGGCAAGCGCCCGTACGCATCGCCGATATGAAACATTTGAGGATGCCCTTGCAAGGATGAAATCTGAAAATAAGCATTTGTCGGATGAGCAGGCCCTGCATTTAACGACCCATGCCGTCAACCAGAATGAAGATGGCACCTTCAGCTGGAAGTTTGACCATTACATGCGCGTTTGGGCGCCATTCGACATTAGCAATGAAGAAACCCAGAAGCTATGGGGTGAAATAACCTGTCCGACGATGCTGTGCTATGGGAATGACAGTTGGGCCTCAAACCCGGTTGACGACGGGCGCATAAAATATTTCAAGAACGCAATCGTCAAAAACTACATGAATGCGGGCCATTGGCTACACCATGATCAGTTTGACAGCTTTGTCACGGATTTGAGAGAGTTTTTATAGTGGCGTGAGAAAGGGGCGAGGACAATCGGACGCTTCCCTGTGATCTAGCCGCCGATTTGTCACGTAATTCTATCAAACCTTAGGGAAGGATAGACGCGTGAACAGATTGCTTTTCGGCGGATTAATCGCATTGGTCATTCTCATGAGCCCAACGGTCGACGGTTTGGCAGCTGATAGTGCTCGGTCGATCAATCCAATGGCGCTCTATGGGAACGAAATTGTTTTCGATGTCTATCGTGAAGGAACCCTTGTGGGATCCCACAAGGTCAAGTTTAGTGAAAATAAAGAGTATTTGAATGTTCGAAGCGTCTTTCAACTGGAAATTAAATTCCTGTTTTTAACGGCGTATAGCTACCTTTATGAATCGGATGCCCGCTGGCAAGATGGTCAACTGCAAACACTGGAAGCGCGGACAGATGACAATGGAGAACTGACCGTCGTTACCGCAGCTCGCGATGCTGCGCTCATGCAGATTAAAAGCGTAAATGGGCAGTTTGAAACCGACGTTCCGCTATTCCCGACAAATCATTGGCATGTCGGCGTTCTAAACCAGACAAAGGTGCTGAACACGTTGACAGGGCGCATCAATAATGTGCGTATCGTAACCGGAGATCGAGAGTCTATTGATACTGAGATCGGCCCCATCCAGGCAACGCGTTTCGCTTATACCGGGGATCTGGAAAACGAAGTCTGGTATGACGATGCAGGCCGATGGGTAAAAATGCGCTTTAAAGGGAGCGATGGCTCGATTATTGAATATGTTTGCCGGCGCTGTCAGGGTGGTGCATCGAGAGCGGTAAATGCTTCAAAAGGGGAATAGATAACTTCCGCACTCCGGTCATCCTCTTGTTTTCATTTTTTTGTAAATGCCAAAGTCACTGTGCCAAGCTCAATCCCCCATTTACTGACTTTCGCCCGGTTCAGCATAACGCCCGAAGGTTGTAGATACATCCAGTCATCAAAATGGACCCGGATCGTGCTGTCGTCCAGCTTCAGGTCCATATAATAGCGCCAGTTCAAGACGTTTCCGTAACTTTCGCCGGTGGCGACGCCGATTATGTCGTCAGCGCGTCCCTGATAGGTGTGGTCGTCAATTTTCTCGATAGTCCAGATCCGTTGCTCACGTTCGCCATCGCTGTAGAAAAAATCCTCATTTAGTAACAGTGTCTCGCCGTCCCAAACGCCCTTGATCTCGACGACAAACTCCCGGCGCAGGTTCCCAAAACGATCTTCGAAGATACCGGATGCCTGAGTCTGTCCATCAAAGAATTCCTCTAGCACGAACCTCGGTTTGGCATCCATAAAATCGATGGATTTCATCTGCATGCACCCTGTAAGAGCTATCATCACGAACAGGGTCGTAAATAAACGGGCTTTCACTATGCCAACTCCTTCAACTTCTTGAGCTTAAACTGACGCTTCTTCAACCTGTGCTGAATGATGTCATGGCGTTTTCGGGTTAGCGGAAAGCGCCAAACAACTGTAATCGCGGCTATCTTTATTACGATGGGCACCAAAGCATAGATCACGATGATCGCCCATTTACCCGACTCGGTTGGCGCATTTGGATCAAACCCCAGAACTTCCAGGGCGGGTAAGGCGAGGCCAACTGACAGGGCTAGGGCGAGTTTGGTGCTCATACCCCAAAGGGCGAATTGTATGCCGGCACGCTCCTCTCCAAACCGCCAACGGTCATAATCGAGCACATCGGCCTGCATGGCAGGTGGCAGGGTCAGGTCTGCGCCGAGCGCCATACCGGTAATCAGACATACGACCGTAAACGCCGCAAATCCTCCGCTTGGTATTAGGAGTACACTGACGAAGGCGAGCGCCGCCGCCGCCATTGCCCAGCACCAGGTCCGGTGTTTTCCAAACTGCTGGCTGATTTTCAGCCAAATCGGGATCGAAGCGATACCCGCGCCGAAGTAGGCAAGAATGAACAATGGCCGGATCTCTTCCGCCGCTTCTAAGCCGAATTCCAGATAGATAAAGAAAAGTGCCGCCGGAATACCGTTTGCCAGTCCATTCAGAAACCAGGCACCCAGCAAGCGCAAAAACGGCCCGTTAGATATCACCGACCTTAGATATGATCCTGTCAGTGCGGGCAGTTCCTGACGGTCGAGGGGTCGATCTGGCACATACCACAATAGTAAGGGGATGACTGCTGCGCCGAGGCCAATGGCAAGCCAGGCTATGGCGCCAATGGAGTCGGATGATGTCCAGCCCATATTGGCGGTTATTGCAGCAAGTGCGCCGGCGCCGAAGATCCCGATGAGTGTCATCGCCTCGCGCCACGAGGTCAAACGCGTGCGATCATCATAATCATCCGCCAGCTCTGCGCCCCACGCTAGATAGGGGACGGACACCATGGTCCAACCGGCATACAGCACAATCGACCACAAGAGAAGGTAGCTACCCCCAACATCGCCTGGCGGATTAAGGATTTTGAACAGGCCAAAACCAGCAATAACCGCACCGATGGCAATCCAGGGCTTGCGTCTGACACCTCGAAATCCATACCGGTCGCTTAAATAACCGATCACCGGATCGCTAACTGTATCGAACAGCCGCGCCAACAGCAGAAACAGGCCTGTCGCGGCGAGACCAAGGCCCAGCTCTACGCCATAAAGCGCAGGCAGGTGGATGTAGACCGGAATGGTCGGCAAGGCGACGACAAAAGCAGGTAAGGCATACAGGATCAGCCTGCGTTGGGGGAGTCGGCTATTGGTTGCGGGAGTCATGGTCTCTCGATCATGAACTGACCGACATCAATAGTACCTTGGTTGAATCCCGCCTCACAATAACTGAAATAATAGCGCCACATACGATAGAAGCGTTCATCGAAGCCCAGAGGAGAAATCTGAGGCCAATTCTCACAAAATAGGTGGTCCCAACGTCTCAGGGTCTCGGCGTAGGATTTTCCAAAAAAGTATGCGTCCGAAACCTTGAACCCGGATCGGTTGGCGATGTCTGTGAAGATTTCCGGACTTGGTAACATGCCACCCGGGAAAATATAGCGCTGGATGAAGTCCGGATTGCGCCGGTAATTTTCAAAAGACGCTGCATCAATAGTAATGATCTGCAAGGCAGCACGCCCACCGGATTTCAAGCAGCTGTCGATCACGCTGAAAAATGTCGACCAGTATTTTTCGCCGACGGCCTCAAACATTTCGATAGATACAATCTTGTCGAATGTTCCGGTTATATCGCGGTAGTCCTGTATTCGAATGTCGACCATCTCCGACAATCCATGGCGGGCCATGCGCTCCCGCGCGAATGCTGCCTGTTCCCTGGAGAGTGTCAGGCCGACAACGTGACAGCCAAATTCCCGGGCTGCAATTTCTGCGAAACCTCCCCAGCCGCAGCCAATTTCCAGAACACGGTCGCCGGGTTTGAGTTCAAGCTTTTCGGCCAGACGCAGGTATTTCCGCCGTTGTGCCGGTACTATATCTTCGTTCATGTCTTCAAAGAGTGCCGATGAATAAGTCATCGTTTCGTCAAGCCATTGCTTGTAGAAATCATTGCCGAGATCATAGTGGGCGGCAATGTTGCGGCGACTACCGTTTTTGGTATTGCGCCGTCGGGCGTGATGAATACGACTGACTAAACGCATGGCCCAAGTTGGTCCCAGAGACGCCGATAAGGCATCAGCATTATTTTGACCAAGTGCCAGAAGAGATGCTAAATCCGGAGTATCCCATTCGCCGTCCATATAGCTCTCAGCGAGAGCGGTATCACCGCCCCAAAGCGTTCGTGTAACGACCCGCATATTGTAAATATTAAGATAGGCATGCGGTCCTGGGGTCGTACCTTCAAAATTGAAGCGATATCCGCCCGGCATATTCACGGTTATTGTACCGCTGCGGATGCGTCTTAGCCAGGATTGCAACAAGCGCGCTCTCAGATCAGCTTTGCCGAAAAAATAGGAAACAGAAGGAGATGCTGCGGCCGTTGTCGCGGAATTCTTCATATTGGATATTGCCTCGCGATGTGAAATAGTCGTTATTGTGATTTACGCGACATGGGCGTGTATGGATCACTTGCTATATATACGGGGTCGTGAGGGACGCTGGAGAAACAAAAGAAATCTTGGGAGGATTCGGGTGAAGTCTCAAAATCAGCACCGGTACAGAAATATTATACAGCAATATTATCACGGCTGCTCCACAGCAAATTTCGATCTCATGATGTCGACATTTGATCCGGATGTCGTACATTATTTTGTCGACCATAGCCCGGTTCGCGGGTCGGAGGCTCTGGCGAATTATTGGATGAAAATCGGGCCCAGAACACAAGCGTCCTGGACCCTGGATCATATTCTCATTCAGGAGCCGGAAGCGGTGATCGAATGGAGCATGCCCTGGACACCGCCTCGTGACCAAAAACGACAGGTTTTACGCGGTACGGAGTGGTATATATTCGAAAACGACAAGATAGTGGAAATTCGGAGTTACCATAATAACTATTATTTACAGGATCCGAAGAACCGAGAGCTTTGGGATTTTCCATACGAGGAACGCGGATACATTCGGCAAACAGTGAAATGACATTCACCGGAGTACTCGGAGGAAAACCAGCAAAATATTTTTCCCCATTGCCAACATTTTCAAGGCTTAAGATTTACTCTGTGGCGGAGATGGTCGCGATGGAATGTGACTCGCCCTCTTGAAGATCACCGGACATCACCTGCTTATAGGCATGCCAGGTCGCATGGCCGATGAGCGGGAGTGTAACGATCAGGCCAATTCCGGCGGTAAAGAGACCAATTCCGGTACAGATAACGATTATTGTGGCCCATAGGATCATTGCGTTCCGGTTGCGGACGACGGCATATGCGCTGGTGATGAGTGATGACAGCAAAACCGAGTTCCGGTCCATCATCATTGGCATGGAGAAAGCGCCGATAAAGAAAATGCAGGTTGCAAAAACGGCACCTACAGCGGCGATGGATATTCCGAAATAGACGCCCTCCATACTGAGTGCGCGGGTCAGAATAATGCCCCAGTCGGGCATGATGCCGGGAAAGTTTAACGCAAATACCGTGAATGAAATGCGAATCCAGACCTGAAAGACAAAGGCAAGCGCTACGCCGAAGCCAAAAATTCCAAGCTTGTTATAACGCGCGGCGGTAATCGCAGCCATCAGGGTAACTTTTTCGCCTGCGGCATAGCGGCGGCTGATCTCATAAAACCCGAGGCCAACGGCCGGGCCGACAAGCAAAAAGCCGGTCAGACCCGGCAAAATCAGATAAGGCCAACCCATGAAGTAGAAACCAATGGACAAGATCAACCCGCAAATAATGAAAAGTGCGGCATAACTGATACTGACGGCGGTGTTGGCTTTCAGGTCAGACCAACCGGCAGCGAGCCATTTCCAGACATCTTCTGTGCTGACGTCTCGCACCAAGGCCATCTCTTTAACCAGGAAAATTTCTCTTTTCAGGCTGTCCTGCGACGGCGATTTTTGTGCGTCACTGAGGTCCAGCCCGTTTGCGACGGCTTCTTTTCTCGATGCGGACTCTTCCTCGTTTATCATGCTTCACTCCCCAAGCACATATACGTATCTGATAAGTTTAAGGGCCTGCCGGTTTTCAGTAAAGTCACCATGTGAGCATGGGTGAAAAAGATGTCGACGGGTCGGGCCGATTCCGGCCTTTGGCGGGACATTCCAGGATGTTGGTGTCAGGGCGATATGGCTTTTCAGGCTGATGCAGGTTAAAACAAGATTGATATGTGAGTGCGGCTGCGTGAAGAACCGACCCATGGTGAGGCATCTTACCCCTTGAACATGAGAGGCTAAGGACTGTCTGATGGTCGGAGATTCTCACCTCTCCGACCATTGTTCGCAATATATTTTAATTGCCAGTGAATTCCGGGGCACGCTTTTCTGCAAATGCGGCGGCGCCTTCCGCGCAGTCATCGCTTTCCAGCAAGGCGCGGGTGTCCCGCAAGGAAATGCCAGCACGTTCTGACGGGCCTTTTGCCAATACCTCGCCTACAAATCGCTTGACCATTGACAGAACCATTGGGGCGCTATCTCTTAATTCTATGGCGTAAGACATCGCGGCATCCATAACCTCGTCTTTCGGGACGACTTTATTGACCAAGCCGACTTCGTAGGCGCGCGCCGCGCTCATCTCCGCAAGACCATAAATAAATTCCATGGCAACTTTATGCGGAATACGGGCCGCGAGTGACGTAATCAAGCCGCCGGACAAACCCACTTTGGCTTCCGGATAGGTGAATTTGGCTTCTTCAGACATGATGCAAAGATCACAAAACTGGACCAGAACCACCGCTCCGCCCACACAAATGCCATTGACCGCGGCAATGACAGGTTTGTCGACCTCAACGCCGATGCCGGGAACAAATTTCCATAGCTCCGGCGGATCCGAGAGGTTCGCACCAACAGAAAAGGCTTTGTCACCACCACCCGTCAGGATGGCCACTTTATCGTCTGAGGCATTAAACCGATGCCAGGCGTCGCGGAGTGCATCAACCATATCGTGAGTAAGGATGTTTAAATTTTTTGAGTCAGTAAGGGTGATGATGGCGACGTTGTCGCGGCTTTCATATGTTACGGTCGATGTGCCCATGGCTATGCTTCTTTCTGATGAGATTTTTTAGCAGTGGTTAGATTTACGGTGTTTATGTTTTCAAAGATGAGTGTTTTCCTTTCCAAGGGTGCCTGCGCTGAATAGGAGCGGATCCAGCTGAAGTGATCAAGAGGGCTCCTCCCTATAACATCTGTCGGCTGCAAATGCATCTTGGCGTAACAATAATTTCCAAGCACGGATGAACCTCTAGTTTCCTTTCAGCAATCCCATCAATAACGACTTAAGTTTTGAACGAAAGATACGGTATCTTAAATAATTGCAAATTAAGTGTTTTCCCAATGGATTCAGATCGCTTTTCATGACTTCGCTAATTCCGGCGCGAGCCAAACCACGATACTTTTCAGGAGTTCTGTTCCAATTAATACTCAGGCTGCTTTTCTGATACCGCTTAAAGCAAAGTGTTTGTGGAACACGAACAAATGACCCCAATAGCGACATATCTAACATCCAGGTCCAATCGGCGCTAAACTCTCCATATTGACTCTTTGGAATGCCACCAATTATTTCAAAAGCTTTTTTGCGAAACAGGCCTCTATTCGGAATCCACCAATGAAAATCCGAACGACGGCGCGCAATCAGAAAACCGCGCATTGTGGCACTCTTAACCTCGGAAAGTTCTTCGCATTTCAAAAATTGTTTTGTTCCGTCCGGCTCCACCAACTCAAGATCGGAATAAGCCAGTATCGCGTTTGGGTCATCCTGCAGAGCTTTGACGAGCAATGATACGTAATCCGGCGCAACGACATCGTCATGAAAGGCGAAAAACATCATTTCTCCGAGCGCATTTTTCATCAAATCATTGCAATTGCCGAGCCAGCCGAGATTCTCCTCTCGTTCCAATATCCGAATATTTTCATATCGCGCGGCATATTCATGGATGATTTCAGGTGTCCCATCTGTCGAGAAATCATCTCCGATCAATATTTCCAGTCTCGGCCAGCTTTGAGCGACCAGGCTATCCAGCGTCTCGCGGATAAATGCTTCGGCATTATAACTGGGTAGCAGGGCGGTAACGAGAGGAGTATCCACGCTTTTCTCGGACATTTCAGTTGTAATGGTTGTGTCTAAATGCGGTTCGGGTGTGGACTCCATCGACTGGTTACCCCATTAGCTCTTTAGTGATAATAGTTGCCAACTCAGGCGCTGAAGAATATTTTCCAGTGTCGATTGAATAATATTGCCCCTTTCGATTGATCCCGAATTTATCCCTGAAATGCAATGTAGAGGACCTTCTGGCGATCGAACCTTTGCCTTGAGCAAACACAAAGCCGCCTTCAACCCTAATCTCTTGCGCCGCATTTAATATGTCGTCAGCGCCGAATAATACCGTCGCGATGCCGGACTGAATATTTCCCACGATCTCTTTTTTTTGTTCAGTTGTCAGTGGCGCGGGCATTTTCGGTAAAACATCGGTGCTGTCTGACAGAAGGCCGGCGGGGTACCATGACAAATAGAACGATTGATCGTCGTAATTCTTGACATCACCAAATGCTCCTACAGCGACAAACGCACTGGGCGTTTTTACGACTTTTTTTGTTTTTACAAAAAGTGATACCCGATAGCGATTTGACCAAACGCCACTTGGCGGTAACCCAACCTTCGCATCCAAACCCATTCGCCCATACCAAAGAGCATTAATGACGCAATCATAATCTTTATGAGTTTTAGGTCCGTTGGCCGTTTCTCCGATTACTTGCCAGGATCCGTTGTCCAGATCTTGGGGTACAACATTTGTTACGGTGAAATTTGTTTCCAGATTAACTTTTTCGCTGTCAGCCAATGCTGAATTATAAAGATCTGCAATTATTCCCGTCTGCACAGAGCGCTCCGGTACGCGAAAGCCTGCCACTGCAGTTTCCGGGTCAGCAATTAATTCTAACTCTTCTCTACTTATTTGACGAGAGGTATAGCCGGGCAAATTCCCAAAGTAGTCATTTGCGTTAGGGTGCGATCCCGCTAGGTCGTCCAGCCTTTTCAGATATCCTTTAAAGTCTCTCTCGTCGACAACTGAATCTTTGTGCAAAATGAAAAGGTCATCTTCAACAGTAGAAAATGAACGAATATCAGTTTGCAGGATTTCGGAAACTATCGGTGCAAATGACATACCGCCGGATAGAACGTGACGGGCAGATGATAAGGTCTGATCACCTGCGTAAATATACCCCAAATGTATCTTTCCTTCATTCCACCTGCTGGCCCCCATCATCGGCGCGTCATCTTTCTCAAATAAAGTGACTTCGGCGCCTCGCCTCGCCAGTAATATGGCGAGGCTGCTGCCCATAATACCAGCCCCCAGAATGGCAATACGCATTTTAAAAAACTTCCTGATCGAATGGATTCACTGGGTCGCTTTCATCTGCTCCAAATAAAAATAGTCTGACTCATCATAACTTGTGTCACAGCACACCATGAGCGCAGAGTTTTTATCCGAATATTTCTGAATAGACCAAACTCCGTGTTCTATCAGCAGGCAATCTCCAGCCTTAGCTAATTTCTCTGTTTCAATTTTCCCTTTGTATCGCAATTCGATCTCGATTGTACCTGAAACATGCATTAAGAATTGCCGGCCATGATAATGACCATGTCCGCCCCTTTCGATATTTGACGATGCTTTAATAAGAAGTACCCTTTTAATGGGAAAATTTATTTCTGAAAGATCGACTGGAACAAGGCTCCCCCGCTCATCAATTTTTGGGGCAACTTTATACACTGCAGCTTTGCCGCCGAGAAGGCTATTCAATAGTTTCATACACGCTTCTTCGATTTGTTCAGGACTTGAGTTATTATATCTATTAGTAAAGCACATGAAAGAATTTCTGTGGAGCATTAAGTACAGGGCGCCTGGAGCGTAATTGGGAAATGAAGTTCGACGAATTAAGTCAGGCTGGAAATCAATCTGAGTGTTCAACAGCACTAAGTTGTACACCGCTTTCCGAGACGTTCGGTGTGCTCGTTTCCGGCGTGGATTTGTCAAAGAACGTCCCCGAGACCATGAAATCTGCCCTCAAAGAAGCGCTTTTCAAACATCAGGTTCTGCTATTTCGACACCAAAACCTGAGTGAAGATCAGCAAGTTCAATTTGCGCAAATATTCGGCCACTGCCGGGTACTTTGGCAGAATCCGCATTATCCCAGCAAAAACGATCTCGTCCACTATCTCAGCAACGTAGATAGGAAAGGGAAGCCCATTGGCCGTCATCCAGATCCCGGCTCTACTCATTGGCATAGCGATGGATCGTGGGCGACTGAACCAAGCAGGGCAACAGTTCTGGGTGCTATACAGGTGCCAGAGGGAGAAGGAACAACCCATTTTGCAAACATGTACCGGCTGTACGACGATCTTGAGCAGCGAACGAAGGATTATTTCGAGACTCTGAAGGCGGAGCATAATTTTGAAATTGCGCGAGCTGCACGGCAACAGCGGCTCCCATCACAGTGGTTTCGGTCGGAGGCTGATTGGCGATCGATTTTGAAGCAGTTGAAATGGTGGACGAGTGTCATGGGGAGGCGATTTCGTGACGGTGCCGTATATCATCCGGTGGTCCGTCCTCATCCGGAAACCGGTCGTCCCGCTCTTTTTATCGGAGATCATGCTTGGCGGATAGCCAACAAGTTTTGGCCCACCGGAGTAAAGCTGATGAAAGAGATAAACAGCCTCGAATTTAATTCAGAGGCAACTTACACTCATCAATGGCAACCTGGAGATATGCTAATTTGGGACAACGGAAGCGTTTTACATAAAGTTGGGACATATAATATCCTCAATCAGGTAAGAATAATGCGCCGATGCGTGGTGGAGAGTAGCGAGCAGCCAAAGAGGCGCGGCCGCGATACTTGACGACAGTGTTTTTTAACTGATCTGAGGCTTGACACCTTTTCTGCCGGTCTGTCTTGCCACTCACATAAACCCTGAGTATCCAGCACATCGCATGGAAATTGAACGCCAAACCTTCATCCACTAGATCAACGGCCTGCCACGCACGTGGATTTTGTACCCTTTAGTCACAAAACCGATATTGGGTTATCTTTGCCGGTTGGAATGATTGAGGTAGGCGTAAAGACTTTTGTTCCGGATATGACACGCATACAGGCCTCAAATCTTGTCCATCCATAACGCACAGTCTTTTGGCCAATAGCGCATTTATCAAGGGTTTAATTGCGTATAGCAGTTTTTCTGCCACAATATAAATTAGCATTTTCTACTGCTTGAAAAAAACCGCTTGACGTTTGCGTGGATCGGAATATTTATGCGAATGTTCGGGAGTGTGGCGACAGAATCGACGATTGTCGCGCGACGGCCCCTCTTGACATAGAGAACCATCTTAAGATGAACTCACCAGTAGCTGGCCAAGCGGCAAAGGAGGCCGCTGAGCCTCCCAGTCTAGGCTTCTTTCAAAGCACTGACTTTAAACCTTTCCCTCACATTGTTGCAGATAATGTCGCTATGGCGGAACCGTCTGCATTTCCCATATCGGAGCGTTCCCGCGCTTTCAAGAACCAGTTTTTCCCGCTCGCCACCGACGCGGAATGGCTGGACTGGCGGTGGCAGCTCAGAAACCGGATCAGGTCCCTTGCGGGTCTGGAACGGATTTTCAATCTGTCCGCCGACGAGCGCGACGCGGTATCGCGCCATACGGGGTCGTTGCCCATGGGCATTACTCCCTACTATGCGAGTTTGATGAGCCTCGATAACCCCTCCGAGGGTCTTCGCCGCACGCATATTCCGGTCGGTAATGAATTCATCAAGATGCCGGGCGAAGCGGACGATCCGCTTGGCGAGGATCATGACGCGGCAGTACCGGGCCTTGTCCATCGCTATCCGGACCGGGTGCTGTTTCTCGCGACCGGTTTCTGCTCCACCTATTGCCGCTATTGCACGAGATCGCGCATGGTCGGCGAGGCGGGCGGCGAGTATGAATTCTCGAAATCCCAGTGGGAGAAGGCGTTCGACTATATCGCGGCGCATCCTGAAATCCGCGACGTGCTGATTTCGGGCGGCGATCCGTTGACATTGTCGGATGACCGGCTCGATTATCTGCTGACGCGTCTCCGGGCGATCGAGCATGTGGAATTTATCCGCATCGGCTCGAAAATTCCGGTGGTGATGCCGATGCGGATCACCAAGTCGCTGACGGATGTGCTGAAAAAGCATCACCCGCTGTGGATGAGCATTCATTTCACCCATCCGGATGAACTCACGCCCGAAGTGACCGAGTCGACCGCGCGTCTTGCCGATGCCGGTATTCCACTTGGCAGCCAGACGGTATTGCTGAAGGGGATCAATGACGATCTCTCGATCATCAAGCCGTTGATGCATGGCCTATTGAAACGCCGGGTGAAGCCCTATTACCTCTACCAGTGCGACCCGATCACCGGGTCTTCGCATTTCCGGACGCCGGTCGCGAAGGGCCTCGAGATCATCGAGGGTCTGCGCGGTCATACGACGGGCTATGCAATCCCGACCTTTGTGATCGACGCCCCAGGCGGCGGCGGCAAGATCCCGTTGCTTCCCGACTATGTGGTCGGGCGCGATGGGGAAGATCTCATCCTCCGTAACTTCGAAGGCGGAACCTACCGCTATCATGATCCGGGTGGCGTGATCGGGACGGAGCCCTGTCATCAGGAGGCCGCGCAATGAAGCTCGGCCTCGTGTATGACCTGCGCGACGACTATCTCGCCCTCGGGTTCTCGGAAGAACAAACGGCGGAGTTCGACTTCCTCGCCACCATCGATGCGCTCGACGGCGCTCTCGGCCAGCTTGGCTGGGACGTCGAGCGCATCGGGCGCGGGCAGGAGCTTGCGCGCCGGCTGGTGGACGGGGAGCGGTTCGATCTCGTCTTCTCCATCGCCGAAGGTCTGCACGGACGCTCGCGCGAGGCCCAGGTTCCGGCGCTCTGCGAGATGTTTGACCAGCCCTACGCCTTCTCCGATCCGCTGACCATGGCGGTGACGCTCGACAAGCCGGTGGCGAAACGCATTGTCCGCGACAGCGGCATCCCGACGGCGGATTTCGCGATTATTTCGGACGCGGGCATACCGTTGCCGGAGATTGCTTTTCCTGCATTCCTGAAGCCGATCGCGGAAGGAACGGGCAAGGGCTGCGGCGGCCGGTCGAAGGTGTCGAACAAGGCGGAGCTGAAACGCGAAGCCGCGCGGCTGATCGAAAAATTCCAGCAGCCGGTGATTGCCGAGACCTATCTTGAGGGCCGTGAATTCACGGTTGGCATTGTCGGCAATGGCGCGTCGGCACGAGTGATTGCGGTGTTGGAAATTGCCGTGAAGCCCGATGCGGATAGCGGGATCTATAGTTACGAAATCAAGGAAAACTGGGAACCGTTCGTGACCCTGTCGCTGGCAGACGACGCCGAAGCACGGCTTGCCGGAAAGAGGGCGCTGGCTGCCTATCATGCGCTCGGTTGCCGCGATGCGGCGCGGGTCGATCTTAAATCCGACGGTCTGCGCTCACCCCAGTTTCTTGAGGTGAATCCGATTGCCGGATTGCATCCGACCCATTCGGATTTGCCGATCCTGACGGTGAAGGCGGGCTACACGTATGACTGGCTGATCGGTGAGATCGCCGCCTCTGCCTGTGCGCGCTACGGCCTCACTTTCCCGGAAACAGGCGTCCGGGCGGCCTGAGACGTAATGACAGACTACATCCCGGTCCTGCATGGAGGCACCGATCTCCGCGCAGACGAGCTGGATACCATCGAGAGTGCGAAGAGCATCGCGGCGGCGCTGGTAAGGCTTGGCTATCGAAGCGAGGTCATTGCGCTTGATATCGATTTCACCGTGCTTGAGACAATTGCTATGACGAAGCCGCTCGCTGTTTTTAACTTGGTTGAGAGTATTCGCGGTGACGGCCGCCTCGGCCATCTCGCCTGCGCCCTGCTCCAGCATTTCAACCTGACCTATACCGGAGCCGGGGAAACCGCCTTTTTCCAGAGCAACTCGAAACGGCTCTCGAAATCGCTGCTTCGCGCTGCGAACCTGCCGACGCCGCGAGAATGGCATGCCGCGGCGCCTCATGGGCAGAAAGTCATCGTCAAGTCGGTCAACGAGCATGCCTCCTTCGGGATGGATCAGCAGTCAATCGTCGAGGGGCATGAGGCGGAGGAGGAGATCGCCCGCCGCGAGAAGGAGTTTGGCGGACGTTTCTTCGCCGAAGCCTATATCCCGGGGCGCGAGTTCAATATCTCGATGGTGGAGACGAAGAAGGGGCCCATGGTGCTGCCGATTGCCGAAATGCGCTTTGATGGGCTGCCGGAGGGAACCTATCCGATCGTCGATTACGCGGCGAAATGGGATGAGGAGAGCGATGTCTATCATCATACGAGGCGCCGCTTTGGTCTTGAAGCTCGGGAGCCGGACCTGGCGTCAGAACTCTCCCGGATTTGCGTCGACTGCTGGTATGCGGCGGATCTTGCAGGATACGCGCGCGTCGATTTCCGCGTCGATCCCGCCGGGCGGATCTATATCCTTGAATATAACGCCAATCCCTGCCTTGCGCCGGATGCCGGATTTGCCGCAGCACTCAGCAAGGCCGACATGAGCTACGAGGATGGCATCCAAATGATTGTCGAAGCCGCACTGGCGAAGGGGTTGAACTGATGTTTCGCATTCGTACCCTGACCGACGCCTCGGCGCCTGCCAACCAGAAGGCAATTGCGGAAATTCAGACGATTATCCGAGACCAGTTCGCCGATATGACGGACAAGGATGTCGCCAAGCTGCCGGACCAGATTTTCGATCCGATCACCCATCAGTTCGTCGCCAAGGTCTCTGTCGCTGAAGATGGACGCGGGCGTATTCGCGGCTTTTCTCTGCTGCTCGTCGATCCGCAACTCAACTTCGGCTATCTCGAACTGATTGCAACAGCCAAGAGCGGATCGGGCGGCGGCGTCGGCGCGGCTCTTTATGAGCAAATCCAGCAGCGCGCGCGGGAAAAGGGCTTGCGCGGTATTTATTTCGAATGCCTGCCCGATGATCCGAAGCTGAGCCCCGACCCGGTGATCCGCAAGCAGAATGAGGACCGGCTCCGTTTTTATGAGGGTTTCAACGCCTTTCCAATCATGGGCACCGAATATGAAACGCCGGTGACGCCGGGAACGTTCGACAGTCCCTATCTGGTGTTTGACGGACTCGGTGAATTCATGCTGCCGCCCGCGGTGACCTTGCGTCAGATCGTCCGCGCGATCCTGGAGCGGAAATATGCCGATCTTTGTCCACCGGAATATGTCCAGCGGGTTGTGGAATCGATCAAGGACAATCAATTCGCCATCCGGCTGCCGCGCTATGGCAGTAAACTGCCCCAAGTCAAACAACAGGCTGTCGCTGCGAAAATCCCGCTTATCGTCAACGACCGGCATGATATTCACCATATCCGTGAACGCGGCTACGTCGAGGCGCCGGTCCGCATCAAGTCGATCCTGAAAGAACTGGAGCCGACTGGGTTTTTTGAGGTGACGGCCCCAAAACATTACGGCGACCGCCATATCAAGGCGGTCCATGACACCCGGCTCGTCGATTATATCGAGCGCGCCTGCGCCGATGCGCCCGAGGGCAAATCGATCTACCCTTATGTTTTCCCGATCCGGAATGCGCAAAGGATGCCGAAGGACCGCTCCGTGCTGGCCGGGTACTGGTGCATCGATACCTTCACGCCGCTCAACCGCAACGCCTATCCGGCGGCGCGGCGGGCGGTCGATTGCACCCTGACAGCGACGGAGGCGGTCTTGAACGGCGCGCGTGCCGCGTATGCGCTCATCCGTCCGCCTGGTCATCACGCGGAAAGCCGCGCGTTCGGGGGCTTCTGCTACTTCAATAATTCTGCCGTCGCGGCCCAGTATCTATCGCGCTATGGGCGGGTCGCGGTGCTTGATGTCGATTACCATCATGGCAACGGCACGCAGGACATCTTTTACGAACGCGGCGATGTGCTCACCGTCTCGATCCATGGCGACCCATCTTTCGCCTATCCCTATTTCACCGGCTTTCGCGACGAAACCGGTCGCGGGGCAGGGGCGGGCTGCAATCTCAATATTCCGCTTCCCGAGACGATTACGCCCGAGGATCACCGCGAAGCGCTCAAAAAGGCGTTCGCGCGCATCCGGGATTTTGCGCCTGCCTATCTGGTGGTCGCACTCGGTCTCGATGCCGCAAAGGGCGATCCGACAGGCACCTGGCCCTATCGCGCCGCCGATTTCTTCAAGATGGGCGCGCTGATCGCCGGGATCGGCCTGCCGACGGTTTTCGTGCAGGAGGGCGGCTATCGTGTTCGCAATCTCGGTGTCAACGCGCGGCGCTTTTTCGAAGGTGTGGTGAGCGTCGTTAAAGCGCCGGACCTGACCTGGGAATTGAAACGCAAAGGCGGCGCCGGCAAGAATGAGCCGATGAAGTGGCGGACGTCGGTTCTCCCGGCGGACGTTGCCGAAATCCGCCGGATCGTCATGGCGACCAACGCCTTTTCCGGTGAGGAAATCGATATCGCGGCGGAGCTGGCCGAAGAGCGGATCGCCAAGGGGCGGGCCTCCGGCTATGAATTCGTTCTTGCGACGCAAAATGGCAGACTCGCAGGATATGCCTGCTACGGCAAGACGCCGGGAAGCGACCAAGCGTATGATTTATACTGGCTGGCCGTTGATCCGGATCGTCAGCGCAGCGGGCTCGGGGCCCAGATCCTGGAGCGGGTCGAGGCGGGCATCCGGAATGCGGGGGGCGCGTTCTCGATTGCGGAAACCTCGTCAACCGCCGCCTATGACAAAGCTCGCGCCTTCTACGAGCGCGTCGGGTTCGAGAAAATTGTCGAAATTCAGGATTTCTATCGGCCCGGCGACAACAAGGTCATCTACCGGAAAAACTGTCTATCGCCATCCAAATAGCGCTAAGCAATTTGCCTGCCGCCAGGCTGAAACCTGTGGTCAATATACCTCCCGGCCGCCGGGTTATATTTATTTCGAGCACCGAATGTGATCAACTCGCCGATCTTGGCGGCAGGCCTACCAAATGTGGCATGGATATACGATGCATAACTAATCTCACTTGCCTTTAGCACTCCTCACTTCGCTAACTAACCTTGCATTCTCAATCGCTATGACGCTTTGATCAGCGAAGATTCTAGCGATCAGCAAGCTCTTTTCTTCAAAGGGACGCAATTGTTGGCGATAAATCGTAAAGGCGCCGATCAGGCCTTCTTTCGATACCATGGGAATGGCCGTAAACGACCGCGCCCCTCCCAAATTAGCGGTGGCGTCCCTCAAGGGATCTCCGTGACGATATATTTCCTCCATACGGACATCGGCGATATTGATAATATCCGTGTCGGAGACCATGCGTCCGAGACCCGTATTGGGACTGACATGAAACCAGTCTTGCTCGGTCAGCCATGTCTGGAACGCCAGTGGGATCTCCTTGATATACGTCGCCTTGAAGCCTTTTTCGGGACTATACGCGAACAGTATTCCAAATTGCGCGTCGCATAATTCGAGTGCATAGCCAAGAACGGCAGAAATGACTTCCTGAATATTGCCCGCTGATCTGCTGATAATACTCAGCACTTCGCTCAATGCGCGTTCCCGGCTGATCGCCTCTTCAAGACTAAGGGCCAGCTCCGAGATCAACATGGCTTGTTCCTCCGAGTTTTTGGATTGTGGTTGTTCTCCTTCAAGAGCTTTAAGTAGTTCAATTTTGGAGGATACGCCGAGTTTCCGATAGATCGTCGCAAGATGCGTGCGGACTGTAGAGGGCGCGATGTGAAGACTTGTGGCAATTCTTTGATAATTCTCGCCGCGCGCATAGGCTGCTGCAATTTCCTTCTCTCGCGGGCTTAACAAGGCTTAATTCTCCGAAATAGGGGATACTTTAACAACAGCTAATTGCGCCATCAAAGCAGCATAATGCATCTTGCGTTATCGCCCTATACATCAAATGCAGTAGATAAAATACTGCAACTGTCTGATTTTCACCCTCTCCTTCCTTCACTAGGCTCATGCAAGAAAGAATGGAAGATTGTCCCTCAAAGCTCTCGGCTGGGCATATAGTTACATCTATTTACTCGCAAATGTTGGAGGTCGCTCACTATGGAAAAGCGAAGAATAGTCATCATCCGGGACACCGCTTTCGCAGATCCGTATGGTATATCCTGCGCGCCCGTTACCCGGATTGCGGCGGCGGCTGTGATTAAAAACCCCCTTGCCAATGGATACAACGCAGACCTTGCTGAATTATTTGATATTGGGGCCGCACTCGGAGAAAGCCTTATGGATGAGTTGGCGACCATGTTGCCAAGCCCGCCTGTCAGTTACGGTAAAGCGGCCCTTGTGGGCAGTAGAGGGGATATGGAGCATGGCGGTGCGCTGATACACCCGAAACTTGGAAAACATATGCGCGCGGCTTTGGGCGGAGGCAAGGCGCTGATCCCCTCAAATGTCAAAATCGGTGCCGTGGGCTCCTGCATTGATGTGCCGCTTGGACACAAAGACGAAGCCTGGTCCTTTGCACATTTCGACACTATGACCGTTTCCGTACCGGATGCCCCGCTCCCGGACGAGATAGTGATGATCATGGTGATCGCCGATGGTGGGCGCATCAATCCACGGGTCGGCGATGGCCCGATAACCGACTAAGGACAAAGGACGTTCCATGGCTATTCGCTGGCGTATCCTCTTGCTGCTTTTTTTCGCACGGGTCGGGCTCGGGTTGCAATTTCAAACGCTGGGATCCGTCAGCAATAACCTTATCGAGGCATTTGGTCTGGACTATACCGAGATAGGCACCCTGATCGGATTGTTCATGCTGCCAGGCCTATTTCTTGCCATTCCTGCCGGTCTGTCAGGGCGTTACTTTTCCGATCGCGTTCTGGGAGGCGGCGGTCTGTTATTATTGGCCGCAGGCGGATTGCTGTCTGGATTTGCGCAGGACAGTATGCTCGTCGGATTTGGCCGATTGGTGAGCGGTGCGGGCTTTTTATTCTCGACATTATATTTTACGAAAATGACGGCGGATTGGTTTGCTGGCAAAGAGATTGCGACGGCAATGAGTATTCTCGTGATGAGTTGGCCCTTTGGTATTGCAATCGGCCAGATCGGGCATGAATGGCTTGCCGAGACCGTGGGTTGGCGCTGGGCGTTCCTGACTGCTTCCAGCTATTGCGCCATAGGCACTCTTGCCATCCTCAGCTTCTACCGCCCGCCCTTAGAGGCCGCTATCACACGGCGAGATCAGCCAGCAATCGGACTCAGCCGTCGGGAACTGGGCTTGACCTTGATCGCCGCGGCGGCATGGGGTCTCTTCAATGCCGCATATGTGATTTATCTCAGCTTTTCACCTCTGATGCTTGAGGAAAATGGGATCGGAGCTGTTGAAGCCGCCGCAATTATCAGCGTTGGAAGCTGGGTCATGATTATTTCCGGCGCTGCATGTGGTCAACTCGCGGATCGCAGCGGTCGGCCGGGTATTGTCCTGACCATCTGCATGATTGGCGCCATGGTCGCGTTGGCCTTATTGGCGGGTGACGGCAACCCACTCTTCTCCAGCCTCCTGTTCGGTTTGATCGGCATGGCCCCTGCCGGAATAATAATGGCCCTCGCCGGCGAAGCCATGCGGCCGGATCGTCGCGCCTTCGGCATGGGGATTTTCTTCACCGGTTATTATGCGATTATGACGGTTGGCCCACCGATTGCCGGATGGATCTATGATAGGTCGGGAAATGTCTTTGATCCTATTATCATGAGCATTGCACTCTTTGGATCGGTAATTTTTGTCTATGGAATGTTTCGCCTGATAAAGAGCAGCGAAAAGACGATCCTGGCATGAACCTGGGGAAAATGGCGCCCAAGCGCGGATACGGAAGACTGGAAAGCTAATAGTGCGGTGGCGTGTTATCAGATGATACTGGAACAGCGATATGGCAAACTAAAATTCAAAATGTAACATGAGATATGCTTACATCATGCCAATGACAATTCAGGCTCTATAGTAACAGTATTCTAGATAATTAGCGTTAATTCAAAATCTGAGTGGCCGCGCCTAATTATCCCAAGCACTAATATCCTTTTCCTCTGACGCTGACCTGACATCGCCCTGACTACTGGTTATACTATCCACAAAACAAAGGATAGAGAGGCATGGCGGTTTCACGATCCCTAATTGGGTTGAAAGATAATCTGACAAGCTTGATCATTGGCAGGCTTTGGCTTCAGGTAATTATTGCAATGATTCTGGGGGTCGGATTCGGTGTGTTAATTGGCCCGGCAGCCGGGTTTTTTGATAAGGATACCGCCGAAACGATTGCCGGATGGGTGGCGTTACCTGGCAGGGTGTTTCTGCTTGCCATCCAGTTTATTATTATCCCCCTCATTGTCGCATCGGTAATTCGGGGAATCGCAGCTGGAGAGGCGACAGAAAACATTGGTCGACTGGGAATAGCCACCATACTGTTTTTTGTTTTTACTACTGTTATTGCCGTTATAATTGGCATAGCGTTCGCGCTCATCATCGAGCCCGGGGCATACATTGACAGCACGCATTTGAAGGCAGTCATCCCCGATTCAATGCCGGATGTTAGCGGGGCCGGTAAAGTAGGTCTCCCTACTTTGAAGGAGCTTCCAGAAATGCTGACTGGACTGTTTCCCAAAGATCCACTCGCAACTTTTGTTAGCGGTAATATGCTGCAAACGGTAATCAGCGCTATCATCATCGGCGTTGCGCTCGTGGCCATGCCATCGGGCCAGCGCAAACCAATACTCGATCTGCTTGGGTCAATCCAGTCAGTCTGTATGGTCATTATCGGTTGGGTGCTTAAGTTTGTTCCCTATGCAGTGTTTGGGTTGATTGCCAGCATAAGTGCGCGCGTTGGTATCTCAACACTTTTGGCAACAGCTGTATATGTGGCGACTGTTTTAGTCGGCTTGCTTGCCTTATTTGCAGTCTATCTGGCGATCTTATTAATTGCAGGCCGTAAGAATCCCCTTACTTTCCTTTCAGATTCTAAAGAAGTAGTGTTGTTGGCGTTATCTACGTCCAGTTCGGCCGCCGTCATGCCGCTTACGTTGAGTACAACAGAGGAAAAACTGGGTGTCCGAACCGGTGTTTCTCGTTTCGTAATCCCACTGGGAACAACGATCAATATGGGCGGCACAGCCCTATATCAAGGTGTGGCAACACTTTTCCTCGCTCAAGTGTTCGAAGTTGAGATTGGTCTTTCCGGTATGGTTCTCGTTATCGTTATGGCGACGGGCGCATCCATTGGTTCACCGGGCACACCCGGCGTTGGAATCGTTATTCTGGCAACTATTCTGGAAAGTGTCGGAATTCCAGCTGCCGGTATTGCACTGATAATCGGAGTTGATCGAATTATCGACATGTGCAGAACTTCAGTCAATGTCATTGGGGATATGGTTGCAAGCGTGATCCTTGATCGATTGATGCCTGATCCGGATCAAGCTGTCGAATATTCCCCGTAAGGGTTACCTTTCAATTTTTATACTTTCCGAATATGGTGCTTAGGGATGGATTTGGACCACTGACAGGCAGATAGCGTGTCGGCATGCTATGCGAAAGCGGTTCTTGTGGCAGCTGAATTGTAGTTTGTTTATATGCGGGAGCGGAAGATTAAGGCTCCGGGCTATAACCACCTTCATCGCCTCTGTTGATTTGGATGTTCAGTATTTTGTTCCTGTTTAAAGCGGCGGGAGCCATATATACTGTTGACGGTGAATGCCTGTGTTCCCTAGGAACAGTTCAATAATGACCCTCCTATTAGACCATTAAAATTTCAGTAGGTTATACGATGAATGATGCAGTTGATTTGACGAACAGAGATAGTTTTAGGCACTGGACCCCCGTAACTATTCGTTTCTCGGATCAAGATCCTTTGCAGCACGTAAATAATGTAGCATACGCGGCCTATTTTGAGGCAGCACGCACCATGTTTTTAGGCGGGTTGTTAAACGCCGATGAGAATGTGGAAATCGATTTTATTCTTGCCCGCGTTGTGATTGATTACCTGAAAGAAACTCACTATCCCAATACAGTCGAGGTTGGTACGAGGGTTAGCAAACTAGGCACTAAATCGATAACAACAGGATATGGATGCTTCGTCGGTGATGAATGCGTTGCAACATCGGAAAGCGTAAATGTGTTTTTTTCAACGGTAGAACGTAAATCTGTCGCCATCCCTGATGCCGTTCGCGCGAAATTAGAGGCAGATCCTATGCAAGAACACAATAAAAGTGGGTATAGCCGAAATCACTAACACTCCGAGTTCGGATTTCTTGGCATGCGTAATGTCTCGACCCGCCCCTTCCTCTGATAAAGCCGTTGAACTGGTTAATCTGTCATAACATTGGTCTGGACCGATTGGTGCAATAGGTCGATCTGTCCAAACCCGCTAAGAAAGGGAACTTCGGCCGCATCCAGCCCAACGCCAATTATTGCTATTTCATTCGCTTCCGCCATGCCTGAAGTATCGACAAGATGCCAGCTTCCCGCCAAATAGATCTCTGCTACCGCATGAAAATCAGGCGGGGTTACGCCTGGCGCATAGACGCTGGTAAAGCGCGCAGGAATGCCGGAGGCGCGCGAAAACGTGATCATTAGATGAGCAAAGTCGCGGCAGACGCCCTGACGCTGCACGAAGGTATCGAAGGCTGTCGTTTGGTTATTGCTGGAGCCCGAAACATATCGCATCTTTTTTGTAATCCAGTCCCGCATTGCGGCAATGCATGCGCCGCCTTCATATTTTCCGAACTCTGCGGCTGCAAAGGACTGAAACTCGACCGAGGGGCAATATCGCGATGGCATTAAATATCTGACGGTGTCACCGGGCAAAAGATGTAATGGTACGGCGTCCAGTTCAGCAAGTTCAAGAGCAGGTCGATTAACAGAGACGCGCGCTGTATAATGACATGTAAGCTCATCATTCATGTGGAGCCAAATGCGATCGCCAATGCCCTCCTGGGCGGCGACCCGTGCGAAATGCTCATATGTTCCCAGCTCAAGATTTGTACTCAATAACTGTTGATCGGGAAGATCGGCAATCTCAATCTGCATCAAAATATCGGTTGGCTCTTTCAGGCGATAATGTAACTGAACGTCAATATCCAACTGCATGGGTGTTTCCTATAGAAAGTCAGTATGACAGTTTCAGACGCCACAAACCAATGCGAGAGCCGTGGAGCCTGCAAGTTGAAAATCATATCAACTGGTGTATTGCCGTATCATCGAATGAAGTCGGCTTTTTTTCATGCCTAACGGTCGGTCAAAGGCATTAAAGACATGGTGCGAATTTCAGTCTAAATGATTTAGCTTCACATGTCTTGCATTGTTCGTAATGTCGAAGATGTTCTTCATGAACACCACCTAACCAATCGAGTAATTATTAAGCTTCAAAGAAATGCCGCACTTGCCAAGTGGCAGCAACTTGCAGCGGTATAATAGAAGCACTTTAGGGCCATATTACGCCATACGGATGCGAGTTCGGATTAGGCTGACAACACCCCTTGCTTGCTCCGTTCGTCGCTTATGCTACCGGGCAGGTAAACGACCGTATTTTTTCAATGTTAGGCAATGACGGTGCTGCGGCAACGCAGTTAAAGGCCCAGATACGCTTCTCTAACTTTGTCATTTTGACTTAATTCGTGACCTTTTCCCTGCAGGGTGATTTGGCCATTCTCCAATACATAGGCCTGATCGGCGAGTTCGAGCGCCATGTGGGCGTTCTGTTCCACGAGTAAAATTTCCACGCCATTGCCAGAGATGGTCTGGATGATATTAGCAATCGTTTCCACGATGGTCGGCGCGAGGCCGATAGAGGGTTCATCGAGCATGAGAAGTTTTGGTGAGGCCATAAGGGCGCGCCCGACGGCGAGCATCTGCTGCTGTCCGCCGCTCAGGGAATTTGCCGGCATGCTCAGGCGATCCGTCAGGACCGGAAAATAGTCGAGAACGGTTTCCAGATCCTTCTGGATGGCCTCCTTGTCCGTCCGGATATAGGCCCCAGACATAAGATTGTCGCGGATGCTCATGGTTGGAAACAGCCGCCGCCCTTCCGGGACGAGGGTCAGCCCCTGCGCGACAGTCTCGGCCGGGGTGAGGCCCGTGATATCCTGCCCGTGAAAGCGGATTTTTCCCTGTGCCGGGGTCAGCAGGCCCGCGACCGCCTTCATCAGCGTCGTTTTTCCGGCGCCATTCGCGCCGATAATCGTCGTGATCTCGCCCTGTCTGACCGACAGGCTTACTCCTTCGAGCGCCGGAACCCCGCCGTAGCTGACATAAAGGTCGTCGATGGATAAAATGTCATTCGATTGATTCATTTTTTATGTCCAAGATAGGCTTCAACGACAAGTTCGTTCCTGCTGACTTCTTCCGGCGTGCCCGTCGCGAGCAACCGGCCGTGATTAAGCACCAGAATCCGGTCGCAAATCCGCATAACCGCCCGCATGTTATGCTCCACCAGCAGGATGGTTATGCCGAGTTCGCTGCGGATCATTTTGAACAGGTCCAGCGCGGCGGCGACCTCCGCCCCTTGAAGCCCGGTGAGAGGTTCGTCCAGGCACAGCACCTTCGGTTCGGCGGCGAGGGCGATGGCAATGCTCAACATGCGCTGCAGCCCATGCGGCAGGCTTCCCGCCGTCACCTCAAGATAGTTCTCAAGTCCCGTCAGCTTCGCCATCTCGCGCATTTTTTCCTGCCGCGCCGCGGTGCTTTTCAGGCGGTGCGTCGTGGCGATGATGATGTTGTCCGCCACCGACATCTCGCTCAGCAGGCTTTCATGCTGGAATGTCCGGACCAGCCCCTTGCGGCTGATATAGGTCGCATTTTTGCCGGTAATATTTTCACCCAGATAGAAAAGCCGTCCGGACGTCGGCGGCATGAAGCCGCTGATCAGGTTGAAGGTGGTGCTTTTTCCCGCGCCATTGGGCCCGATGAGGCCCAGTATTTCGCGGTCCCTGAGCTCGAAGCTGAAATCCGCCACGGCTGTCAGGCCGCCGAACTTACGCTCAAGCTGTTCCGCCTTTAAAAGAACTTCGCCCACAATGTTCCCTGCCTCTGAAGAATGCATGGTTGTTTCGCTATCGGTCAACGCGGGTTCCTCCCCATGATCGAACGGATTTTGAAACGCTCCCCAAGCCCGATGATTCCGCCGGGCATGAGCAGCAGGACGCCGATGATGATGGCGCCATAGAAAATATTCTCATAGGGGCCAAAACTATGAAGAAACTGTCCGGCCAGCGTCAGGATTGTCGCGCCGATAATGGGCCCGGCGATATGGCCTTCGCCGCCGATCTTGACATAGGCGAGGGCCAGAACCGCGACAAAAAATGTGAAATCCGCCGGCGCAATGACGCTATTGGTATAGGCATGGACGCCGCCTGCAAGGCCTACTGTCGCAGAGGCAATAACAAAACAGAGAATTTTGAGGCCTATAACATTCAATCCCACAGACCGTGGAATATCTTCATTGTTCTGGATGGCCTTGAACACCCGCCCGAGGTTGGATCGTTCCGCCGCGTATAGTGCGAACAGGATCGCTGCTAGGATCGTAACGGCAATCGCAGGAAAGTAATCATTTAGCGCCATCGGCGGGAACATGCCGATCATGCCGGAATTGCCGCCCAAAATCTCTGTTTTAGTATATAAAAGCCGGACAATTTCGGTGAAGGCGAATGAAATCAGCAGGAAATAGGGTCCCTTGGTTCTAAGTGTGACCCAACCGAACAGCGCACTGATTATTCCGGCAATCACCGGTGCGGCAAGGAGCGACGCGAAAAAGGTCCAGTCCAGTATGGTTGATGTAACCGCCGTCGTATAGGCGCCGATGCCAAAAAACGCGGCTGTTGCGATATTCAGCTCGCCGATTAAAAGCACGAATCTGAGCGTCACCGCTAACACAGCATTCGTGAACACCCAGATAACAACCTGCACATAGTAGGGATCGCCGCTAAAAAGAGCGAAACCGATAGATGCAATGGCTATCAAAATGCAAAGGGTAAGGCCCAAATTATCTTTCAGCATGACCCAAAATCCCCTGTGGACGTACAATAAGCAGAACAATGACCAGCACAAACATTGCGAGTGTTGCCGTGGACGGATCGAAATAATAGCCACCGAAGCTTTCGATCAGCGCGATCAGGAGGCCCCCCAAAATTGCGCCGAGGACGCTTCCCAGCCCGCCGATAATGATGATGATGAAAGCTTTGACAAGAAAGTCATCACCGATAACGGTCGTCACCGGTGTGACGGTTGCCATCAGCGCACCGGCGCAGGCGGCCAGCGTTGCGCCGATGAGAAAACCGTACAGCGCAACTCGGCGGTAAGGTATTCCCTGAAGCATCGCCGCTTCTTGATCCTCGGCGACAGCGCGCAGGCTTAACCCGAGTTTCGTTCGGTGGACGAGGACATACAGGCCGATCGTAATGATGGCCGCGACGATCATGAGCAACAGCCTTTGAATGGTTAGGCTTGCGCCCAGAAAGGATATGTTTCCCGGTACGACGGTGGGAATGGAGCGTGGCACGCCGCCATACAAAATCAGGTAAACACCGTTTAGGAGAAGGAGCAGTCCGATTGACAGGATGAAGGACCCGTTCAGATCCTTTAGCACATGCTGAAAACCGAAAAAATAAACCACAAAGCCAATTATGCAAACAACCAGAAGCGCCAGCACAAAGGCAATAAGATAGGAAAACCAGATTGGCATTCCTGCTGTATCTACGCCCCATATCATTACCGAAGAGACGATTAGAGCAGCAGCTGTAAAAAAAGTACCATGTGCGAAATTGACGATTTTCATTACGCCAAAGATCAATGTCAGCCCAAGCGCAAACAGCACGTACACCGAACCGATCTGAAGCGTATTCATGAGAAGTTGTACTTGTAGTTCCATATTTTCGTCCGGTCATTCCAGGGCCGAATTAAAGATATGCCAGTCCTTTTTAAAGGGCCGGCATATCAGTTGCTTCTTGTCATGCCTTACTTAAGTCGTTCCTTAAGCTCAGCCGGGGAAATCCGACCAACTTCAACAGCATTTCCGTCACGCAATTGCGTAATCATGACAGGAACAAGTATCTGCTGAGGGTTGCCGTATACATCTGCGCCACCGAAGGCTGCGGGCCCATAGGAGGATTCAAAGACGATTGTCGGCAGGGTTTCAGCGACTTTTTTAGGATCGATACTGTCCGCAGTTTCGATTGCCTTTTTAAGGGCCATGACCGCATCATAGCTTGAAATCGTAATGCCGTTAAGGGCTTCACCCAGTTTCTCCATTGCACCGGCGTTCAGCTCTTTTTGCACGTCACTGGCGGAATCCCCTGTGAAGTCAGCAGATGCTCCCAGATAAGTTCCTTCAGCGGCAGCGCCCGCCATTTTGCTCAACGTGCCTGCAGAAGTTCCTGCGGGAACAACTTTGACACCATTCCAGCCCAGAACGTCCAGTGCCTTCAACATTGAGCCAACGTCAGTAGGAGGAGAGGCGCCGAAATCCACGATATCGGCATTGCTGTTTGCAATTTTTGTGGCAATTGACTGGAATTCGGTTGTGCCACGTTCATACTTGTCCGTCGATATCACTTCGACATCCAGGCTATTCCAGGTATCTATTGCAACGGGCTCAAGTTCCTGACCAGTCGCATCGTTCGGAGTGATCATTGCAACAGTTTTGGCGTCAGGATGTTGCTCTTTTACATAGCCATAGAAAGGCGCAAGAATTTCAAATGGCGTGTTCATTTGTGTAAATGTAAGAGGATACTCTGGCCCCTTGATGCTTTTCCCCCAGCCAGTATTGAAAAGTATCGCCCCTTTCCGCTCTGACAGAGCCTGCGTCGCCTTTACCGGTGCTGTTCCGATGGAACCGACGATGAAGTTGATATTCTCCCGGTTCAGCATGGTCTGGGCTGTTTTGGCGCCTTCAGCGGCGTTGTACTTGTTGTCATAGGTATGCAGTTCAAGCTTGTAGGTTTCTCCGCCGGCTTTGATGCCACCCTCGGAATTGACCTTTTCGACAGCCTGTTCTGCCGCATATTCAAAGCCTAGTCCCCAAGCCGCCGCGGCGCCCGACATTGGAGCGGAAACACCCACCTTGAGGATCTCTTCGGAAAAAGCCGTTTGTGCACTGAACAAGGCAATTAATGCCCCGCCAGTAATGCCGATAATTTTCTTCATAGACATAATATTCTCCCTTTGTTTTGAGTTTTTATTTATGCAAGTTACTGTTTTAACGAGTTAAAGACTGGCGGTTATCCCTCCTGAAACCGGCAAGGCGACGCCGGTAATAAAGTTTGAATCGGGGCCGACGAGAAAGCTGACCGCGCCCGCTATGTCCTCTGGCTGGCCCAGTCGTTTAAGTAGGGATCGGTTGGTGTAGTCCTTCACCATATCCGGGGCTGCTTTCTCAATGACGGAGGTTTGTATCAATCCTGGAACGATACAATTAACCCGCACGTTCGGAGCGAGTTCGATAGCCAATGAACGAGTGAGGGAGGAGACCGCAGCTTTTGCGGCGGCATATTCGGGTTGATCACCGTCGCCGGCGTACGTCACCGACGAAATATTTACAATAGCCCCCTTTTTGCGGGCGACCATATGCGGCGCAACCGCCTGAACCATCCAGAACAGAGGCTTCAGGTTCAGTGCAAAAGTGCTGTCGAAGCGTTCTTCAGTCATTCCGAGCAAGGGTGTAATCAACTCGCCGCCGCGAATGCCTCCCACCACATTGATCAGGATAGTGACGGGACCAAGGTTTTCCACGATCTCGGCAATGGCGGTATTTGTCTCGCTTTCGTCAGTTGCGTTCGCGCGCGCCATATGGACTTTGATGTTTGGATAGTTGCTCTGGATATTCTCTGTGGTCGCCGCAACACGACGACCTGATATATCGATCAGCCCTAAAGAGGCGCCATCCGCAGCTAACCGCTTGGCAATCGCCGCACCCATTGGACCACCTGCGCCGCTGACAAGCGCTACCGCGCCCGAAAGCGGAAGTTCGCTATTTGTGGAAGGCGTTTTTTCTGTCATTACTGGACCTCTCTCAGTTTCCCCTGGCCTTCTGCGTGCCAGTCCCGGAGTGTGCGTTTGAGAATTTTATTGGTTGGCCCGAGAGGCATCTCGTCAACGGTATAGACACGGCGGGGAGACTTGTAGACGGACAGGTTCTTGCGGCAGTATGCAATTATTTCCGCACCATCCAGCCTATGTCCGGCATGCGGAATGGCGACCGCCACGGGTATTTCGCTCTTATTCTCGTCCGGCAGGCCGATAACGGCGCAAATGCGGATGTCGGGATGCTGGTAGAGCAGATCCTCGACTTCCAGCGGATAGATATTGAAGCCACCGGAAATGATGACATCTTTTTTCCGGTCAACGATAAACAGATAACCATCTTCATCGAGATATCCAAGATCACCGCTGAGCCAGCCTTCAGACGTAAAGCTGGCGGCTGTTGTCTCGGCATCGCCCCAGTAGCCGGCGCCGATCGTGTCACCGGAAATACGAACTTCGCCGATTTCTCCGCGCGGCAATTCCGCTCCATTGTCATCCACAATGCTGATTCTCGATCCGCCAATCGGCACTCCTGCAGAGCCCCGTTTGCGGATGCCAAACGGGGGTTCACCCGTTACATAGCCTGAGCTTTCCGTGGCGCCGTATATCTGAAGCAGCGGCACGCCCATTTTCTCTTCAAACTGCTGCATGACATTCGGCGAGACAGGTGAGCCCCCCGTGACACATGTCTTCAGCGAGCTGAGATCATGTTTTGCGGGGTCGAAATCGCGGAGCAGATACAGGAACATGGTCGGTGATCCGGCAAGGTAAGTCACCTTTTCGCGGGTGATCGTCTCCAGCACGGCGTCGGTGTCCCAGCGTTCCATCTGGATCATCTTCGCGCCCGAAAAAATGGCCCCGTTCATCATGCAGGTGGCACCGAAATTGTTGAACAGCGGCAGCGCGCAGAGAAAGACTTCCTTGCCCCATAAAAGCCCGCCGTGGACCGCCATATCTCGCAGTGTTGTATACTGGCTGAGCTGCGTTTGCGTCGCGCCCTTTGGTTCACCTGTGGTACCGGAGGTAAAAAACAGGGCGACAATATCATCGGCCTCGAAATCCGGTGCCGAACAGGCTGTATCGGCGCGATCCATGAGCGCCTCCATATCAAGGGCTCCTTCCGCCTCGCCCTTGGTAACTAAGATCGTTTCCAGCTTGCCGGTTTCTTGCCGCACTTCAAGGGCGTAAGGCAGTGTTTCCTTGCTGGTGAGGATCAGTTTCATATCCGTCCGGGTGACGGTCGACTTGACCTCCCTGACACGATTCATGCCGCTGATGGGATTTGCGATGGCGCCTATTTTCTGGCAGGCCCAGTAGCCGAGGGCCATTTCCGGACAACTCGGCAAGTATAGTCCGATCACATCTCCAGCCCCGGCGCCATGCGCTTTGAACACATTTGCCAGCTGCGAAGTTTTGGCATCAAACTCTGCAAAAGTAAGAGTCCGGCCTTCAAAGCTGATGAAAATATGGTCTCCAACAAGGTGCGATGTGTTGTCTAGACATTGCGCTAAAGACGTAACGGTCACCTACACTTCTCCCATTCTTATCCGGCACTAGCTTGGTGTCAGCCTTTTATGCCTTTTCTTTTCAGTCTAGGCATAACGGTGAATGTCAGTCAATGGTTTTGAACATTTGTTAGTTTTTGGCAGCCGATATTAAAGGGGCTCCGTTTTCGTGAAATTTTTTTTCGTATAAACCAGATTCAATCAGATGGAGAAACCGGGCCTGATAGCCAGATAAGCCGTTATTGATATTCGGGGCGGGGAAGAGAATATAGAATATTTTATCCGCTGGAGGCGTCTCCGAGCGGCCTGAATTTCTGAGGAGCTATGTTAGCCTAATTACGGGCGATACCGTTTAAAAGCAATGTCTGCTGCAGGTCAATCATTTCCTGGAGTGAGTAAAACCCCTCTCGTCCACCTTTTTCCGGATCAAACCACTCAACCGTCCAATTCAGCGCGCCCAGCAGAAAAAGACGCAAAGGAACAACTTCAAAATCGCTTCGGACTATTTTGTCGTCTTGCGCGTTTTTCAAGCATGCGTCCCAGGCTGATGCATATTTTTTTCGAACGGGCCTGTGCCGTGCTCTTACTTCCTGAGGTAGTTGGCCGTACATCCGAATATTCGCGGATGTAAACTCACTACGGGCAAACAACACCTTCATATGGGCATCAATTGCGTATGCCAGTTGCTTGCTTGGGTCCGGGTACTTTTCGTAATCACTCAGAATTTTGGAGACGCCATCTGCCATTTCGCGCAGTCCGCGATCAAGCACTTCGTCCAAAAGGTCTTCTTTGGAACTGAAATGATAGTAAATACTTCCTGCTTCCATCTGGGCGGCGGCCGCTATCTGGCGTAATGTAGATGCCCTGTATCCAGAGGCCCGCATAACTTTCGCAGCGGAAGACAGAATATGCATTCGCGTTTTTGCCGCCTTGCTAACTCCCTGTTCTATAAAATCCGATTCCACAAAATATGTGTCCTCAACGGGGAAAAAGCTTTTACTGCTCTCAACCAACATACCATCCAGGATTAATTTTACCGCACTTTCGGATAATATACTGACAGGATAACGTGAGGCACTAAACCATTCACCCATCCAGTTAAGGGCCCCGAGCAGGAACTGCCGAAGGGGAACGATTTTGATATCCGATCTGATTTCCTTATTATCCAGTGCCCTTTTCAAGAGGTCATCCCACAGGCCCGTATAGGCCAGTCGGAGGGGGCGGTGACGTTCACGCATGTCTTCAGAGAGCATGGAAAAGTTGCGTATATTGGATGAGGTGAAATCGCTCTCCTTGAGTAAATACTCAATATGTGTATGTACCATTCTGGCGAGCGTTTCGCGAAACCCGATGCCGTCCTTCTGGCAGTTCTCGCTTACTTCCTTGACGGCGTCATATACATGGCGGAGGCCGAGATCCAGAACCACATCAAAAATCTCCTCTTTCGAGGCGAAATGGTAATAAATACTGCCGGCTTCGACGCCTGCAGCTTCAGCGATCCTGCGAAGTGTGGATGGGCCATAGCCCGCTATGCGAAATTGCCTCGCAGCCGCTGATAAAATAGTAAGGCGTGTTCTGTCGGATTTCGTCAGCGCGGCTTCTGAGGGCTGCGGGATTTCTAATTTAACGTTCATAGCTTTTAATTCCTTCTTGACAGAATAATGTCAAGAGAGATAAATCTAACAAGTGTTTGAATTTATAATGAACAAGTCCGACTAATTGGGCAATTTGATCTGGGAGTGGAACGACAATGCGCGGATTGACAGGAAAACATGTCATCGTAACCGGAAGCGGTAGTGGCATCGGGCGTGAGATAGCGCTTCGTTTTGCGGAAGAGGGGGCGAAAGTTGCTCTTTTTGATGTTAACAGCGATGGAGTATCTGAAACGCGTCGCCTGATCGATGAAGCAGGAGGGCAAGGCGCTGCCTATGTTGTTGATATTACAGATCGTGAGGCTGTCGACACGGCGGTGCAAGAAGTTGAAGAAGCCGGACCGGTGGATGTATTGGTGAATAATGCGGGCTGGGATAAAATGGCCAACTTCCTCGATACGGACGCAGACCTGTGGAAAAAAATCATCGATATAAATCTGTACGGCCCGCTGTACATGCATCACGCAGTTCTTCCCGGCATGGTAAAAAACGGTGGCGGGCGGGTGATCAACATTAGCTCGGACGCAGGTAGGGTCGGATCGTCAGGGGAGGCTGTATACTCAGCCTGCAAAGGCGGCATTATTTCATTTACCAAGACAGTTGCCCGCGAACTTGCCAGAAAAGGCATTCAATTGAACGCAGTGTGTCCCGGCCCGACAGATACGCCCCTGTTTGCCGAAGTGGCATCTGGCGCCGGGGCGGAGAAAATTGCCGAAGGTCTGAAAAAGGCCATTCCAATGAAGCGTCTCGCGCAACCATCCGACTTTCCGGGTATCGTGTGTTTTCTGGCTTCCGATGATGCCGGATTTATCACAGGCCAGACCATTTCGGTTTCTGGCGGCCTGACGATGCATGGCTAGATTAGACTCTTAAAAACAAGGCAATCAATAATTCAGGCTATAAATTTCGGTCGACAAATATGGTGTCCGATTGGTGTTGATGACAGAATATTGGTCGCCTTTCTTCCGCCATTACAACGATTCCGCTATGTGCCGTGAACACACTTAATATTCAATGCGCAAGCCCACTATTTGTCTTGTCATATTTTCTAACGTAAGTTAGGATTTTTAAAACAAGTAACTATTTCTCCCTTGGGGGAGTTTGAAGCTTATCGTTTGCTGGCCGAACGGTGTGGGACGTTTTGGGAGGCGGAGGCCGATAAATCGGATTTATAAGCAAGCCGCATTACTGACTATGCCGAAGCTTCATTGATGAGAAAATCACAGAACTCCAACGAATGCTAAAATAAGGAAAAATAATGGCTTCCAGGGAATATAACATGCGATATCAGCGCGCCGACGCCTTAGAGAAAAAAGACGCGGCCTGCTGGCACCCCGTTGAAGTGATGCCGCTGGACGAGATCAAAAAGCTGCAGGAAGACAAGCTGGCCCAGCAGATGGGGTATCTCAAGGAACGCTCCCCCTTTTACCAGAAGAAATTTGCCGATGCGGGCGTCTCCTTCGATGACATCCGCGCGGTCGAGGATTTGCAGAAGCTACCTTTCACCTACAAGACCGAAATCCGCGAAAGCCTGAATGCCCAGCGGCCGTTCGGGCTGCATCTCGCGGCGGACGCCAAGGATATCGTGCAGATGCAGGCCTCTTCCGGCACCACAGGCAGTCCGTCTTATGTGGCGCTGACGGAGAATGACGCGGAAATGTGGCATGAGATGAATGCGCGTTGTTTCTTCGCCGCCGGCATTCGGCCGGGCGATATGTCGCTGCATGCCTTTGCGATGGCCAAGGGCTTTGTCGGCGGCCTGCCGATTGCCCAGTCGATGCAGTATATGGGCGTTGTCGATATTCCCATCGGCGCGGATGGCGGGGCGGACCGCTTGTTGCGTGCGGCGGCGGATTTGCGGCCCCGCGTTCTCGCTGGCGCGCCGAATTTCACCATGTATCTTGCCGAGAAAGCGCCGGAAATTGTCGGCGTTGATGCCAGCACCCTTGGTGTTGAGGTGGTTCTCGTGGGCGGGGAGCCCGGCGGCGGCATTCCGGCCATCCGCCAGAAAATCGAAAAACTCTGGGGCGCGAAATGCTGCGAAATGCTCGGCGGCACCGATATCGCCGTCGCCTATTGGGGTGAGTGCCAGGAGCAGTCCGGCATGCATATGGTCGGCATGGATTACATCATCACCGAACTGCTGGACCCGGCGACGGAGAAGGTCATTCCCTTCACCGACGGCGCGGAAGGGGAACTCGTCTATACCGCCATCGGGCGGGAGGCGAACCCGCTGGTCCGCTTCCGCTCCGGCGATCATGTGGAGGTGCTGGGCACCAGCTGTGGCTGCGGCCGGACCGGACCGAAAGTGCGCTGTATCGGCCGCACGGATGATATGCTGATCATCCGCGGCGCGAATGTCTTCCCCTCGGCCATTCAGAGTGTGATCACCGATATGGTGCCGGAGACCAATGGCGTCATGCGCGTGCTGGCGGATTTCGAAGGCCATACATCGCAGGGCGCGCTGAAAGTGCTGGTCGAGCGGGGGCCCGGTCGCTCGCCCGATCAGGACGCGGCGCTCAAAAAATCGATCGAGACGCATTTGCGTAACTCCCTCGCCTTCAAGGCCGATGTCCGCATTCTCGATGTCGATACGTTCGAGAAGCCGGGCGCGGTCAAGGTCGCGCTCACCCTGCGGGAATATGCAGATCTGCCGGACGCGGCGACGTAATCGCGGCCATCACGCAAAATTTGAAAAACAGAGGGTAGGAAAATGGATCTTGGGCTTACAGGAAAGCGGGTGCTGATCACCGGCGCTTCGCAAGGCATTGGCGAAGGGCTGGCAGAGGTTTTTGCCGAAGAGGGCGCGAACCTCTTTCTCGTCGCCCGGCAGGAAGACCGGCTGAAGGAAATCGCCAAACGCATGACAGAGGCTTATGGCGTCACGGCGGACTATTTCCCGGCCGATTTCACGAAAAAAGGCGATATCGACAAGGTCCATGCGGCGGCGGGCGATATTGACATTCTCGTCAATAATGCGGGCGCCATCCCGGGCGGCGACGTCTGGCAGGTCGGCGCCGATGACTGGCGGCCGGGCTGGGAGGTCAAGGTGATGGGCTATATCGACATGACGCGGCTGTTTTACGCCAGCATGAAGGCGCGCGGCCATGGCATCATTCTCAACAATATCGGCAATGGCGGGGAGAATTTCGATTTCCGCTATATTGCGGGAACGACGGGGAATGCGGCGCTGATGGCCTTTACCAAGGCCATGGGCGGGCACAGTCTGGCGGATAATATCCGCGTGGTCGGCGTCAATCCGGGGCCGGTCGCCACGACCCGCATCGACAAGATCATGAAAGCTCGCGCCAAAGAACGCTGGGGTGATGAAAGCCGCTATGGGGAGCTGCTGGCCAATTATCCGCTCGGCCGGGCGGCGACGGTGCGCGAAATCGCCGATCTGTTCGCCTTTCTCGCCTCCGACCGGTCCAGCTATACCTCGGGCGTGATCTTCACCGTCGATGGCGGCATCACCTCGAACATGTCCATCGGCGGATAACGCCTGCAATCGAATTTTTGCGAGTTTTAGCTAGTCAGTCCCCAAGCTTCCTTACAATATGTTCTGGATTGACAGCTATCGCTCGGCAAAGTAATCTAACATTTGTTAGGAAAATGATTTTTGGCCCAATAGGACCTCGATGCGGGGAGCATAATCAACTTTGACGAAAGCTTTGCCGTAAAATGAAGACGCGTCAATGGGATAGAAACCAGTGGCGCAGTTGGCTTATGGGTTGTTCCTGAAAAATCATAGATCGTTCAAATATGTCATCGGCAATGGTGGCTTGATAGAAAAGAAAGAATATAAAAATGACTGACCGCTATGCTAGTTACAACAAACTGAAATTCGACTATCCGGCGGATCGCGTCCTGCGCATAACCTTCAGTAATCCGAAGTCCTTCAACTCCGTCGATGCGGAAACCCATACCCAGATGACCGACATCTGGCGCGATATCGACCGCGATCCGGACATTAACGCCGTCATCGTCACCGGTGAAGGCAAGGCATTTTCGGCGGGCGGCGATTTCGGGCTAATCGAGAAAATGACCGGCAATTTCGAAGAGATCATGAAAACCTGGAAGGAAGCCAAGGATCTCGTCTACAACATCATCAACTGCAACAAGCCGATCATTTCCGCAATTAATGGCCCGGCGGCCGGCGCAGGGCTGGTTGTCGGCATTCTGGCCGATATTTCCATCGCCGGAAAGCGCGCGAAAATTGTCGACGGCCACCCCCGGCTCGGCGTTGCCGCAGGCGATGTCGCCGCCATTATCTGGCCGCTGCTGTGCGGCATGGCGAAGGCAAAATATTACCTGCTGACCTGCAAGCCCGTCTCCGGCGAGGAAGCGGAACGCATCGGTCTTGTGTCGCTCTGCGTCGAGGATGATGAGTTGCAGGAAACCGCCCTCAACATCGCGACGGAAATGGCCAACGGGGCGCAAAGTGCGCTGCGCTGGACAAAATACTCGCTGAACAACTGGCTACGTCAGGCCGGGCCGATTTTCGATGCCTCGACGGCGCTCGAAATGCTCGGCTTCATGGGCGAGGACGTCAAGGAAGGCGTCGCGTCGCACCGCGAAAAGCGTCCGCCGAATTTCCGTAAAGACTGTCCGTTGTAATTTATCAGATATGCGTGCCTCTCCCTTCGGGGAGGGGCGTTTTCAGGTTTTCTCGTCCTCTGATGGTTCCCGCGCGGCGAGGCTCCTGTTCTGATGCCGGGTGAGGCGGATCGGTCGGGTTGAGTGAGTTAGAAATAAACCGCTGTTTGTGATGATACAGGCGCGGGCGGCGGCCGGACCTGCCAAGAGTCTTAAAAGATAGTATTAGATTCCCCGCAGGGGTTTTTCCTATAGGGTTGCTGATTTTAATGTCATGAAGGTCAAATCGGGACCGGGGTTCCCGCCCGGAATATCCTGTCATATAAGCATATTATAACATTCCCCGGCAGGATTTGCAACCTTTGATTTTAAAGACACACCAATGGGTTGATATTTTTGAAGAAAGGCAAGGAGAGTCTGTCCGGATAGGCGGCAATTTCAAGGCCGCATCGGGCGCATCCGGGGCGGGCAGGAGGGTCATCTCCGCACCCGCTAAATCATGCTGCATTCCGGCGTTATCTAGGCTAGATTATCGTGTAAAATGGCGGTGATGCCACCAACAAAGAAAAACCTGAGACAACGGCGAACGGGCCAATGGGGCCGCTTTCCTCGCAATGTCACTCAGATGGGAGTTATAATCAATGAATGAACTGGCACGTCAAAGCATCGTCTGGGAACCCGGTGAGAAGCTGATCAAAGAGAGCAACCTTGTCGCCTTTATGGCCGAGCACGGGATCAATGATTATGAGACCCTGATGCGCCGGGCGGAGGAAGAGCCGGACTGGTGGTGGAACGCCATCGCCGGGCGGCTCCGTTTCATGAAACCCTATGAGAAGATTCTCGACACCGCACGGGGAATCGAATTTCCCGAATGGTTCATCGGCGGCACGACCAACATCGTCGAGAATACGCTGGAGCGTCATCGCGGCACGGAAATCTGGACATCGCCCGCCGTCCTCGGCGAATCGGAAGGGGGGGAGAGCCGCATCTGGACCTATGAGGAGCTGAATGCGGAAGTCTCCCGCCTCGCGGCGGGCCTCGAGTCGCTCGGCGTCAAACAGGGCGGGGTGGTCGCCGTCTATATGCCCAATGTGAATGAGGCCGTCGCTGCCCTGCTGGCCGTGCCCAAGATCGGCGCGGTGGTGATGCCGCTGTTCTCCGGTTTCGGGGTGGAGGCAATCGCCGCCCGGCTGAACGCGTCGGGGGCGGTTGCGGTACTCACGGTCGATGGCACATCGCGGCGCGGGCAGATTGCGCCGATGAAGGAATTTGCCGATGCCGCCGCCGCCCGCGCGGCCACAGTCCGTCATGTTGTGTGCCTGCGGCGCACCGGGCACCCCGTCACCATGGGGGAAAAGGATATCGACTGGGCAGAGCTGTGCGAAGGCCGCCCGGCGGATATGCCGAATATGGAACTCCCGGCGGAGGCGCCCGCGCTGCTGGTGTATACCTCCGGCACCTCGGGCCAGCCGAAAGGGACCGTGCATACCCATGGCGGCTTTCCGGCCAAGCTGACGCTCGATCTCGGGCTGATGATGGATATGAAAAGCAGCGACCGGATCATCTGGTTTTCCGATATGGGCTGGCTGGTCGGGCCGTTGCTGGCGTTCGGTGCCACATTGACGGGCGCGTCCTTCGTGCTCGCCGATGGCGCGCCGGACTACCCGGACGCAACGCGCATGTGGCGGCTGATCGAAAAACACCGCGTCACTTTTCTGGGCGTTGCGCCGACGCTGATCCGCGGCTTCATGCATGGCGCGGGGATCGGCGATCATGATATTTCCTCGCTCCGCATCGTGGCCTCGACCGGGGAAGCCTGGACGCCCGATGCCTGGTGGTGGACCTTTGAAAATGTCGTGAAAAGGAACGCGCCGATCATCAACTATACCGGCGGCACGGAAATCGGCGGCGGTATCCTGGCGGGGTCCGTCCTGCGCCCCATGAAGGCTTGCGCCTTTTCCGGTCCGGTGCCGGGGATGGGCGCCGACATCGTCGATATGGAGGGGACGCCCGTCGGCCCCGGCCAAGTGGGGGAGCTGGTGCTGCGCAAGCCCTCCATCGGGCTCAGCCGGGGACTGTGGAAAGATAACGAACGCTTCCTTGACAGCTACTGGCGGGATATTCCCGGGGTCTGGCGGCAGGGCGACTGGGCCATTCAGGATGAGGAAGGCTTCTGGTTCGTGCTGGGACGATCCGATGACACGCTCAAAATCGCGGGCAAGCGCACCGGTCCGTCGGAGATCGAGGCGCTGCTCACCGCCACCGGCAAGGTGCGGGAGGCGGCGGCGATCGGCATTCCGGACGACATCAAGGGAGAAAGCGTCGCCTGCGTCGTGGTTCTGGACAAGAACATAGCGGCGGGCGCGGCCGTTGAAAAGGAACTGTCCGATGCGGTGATTGCGGGCCTCGGCTATCCCTACAAGCCGAAATTCATCCTGACCGTGCCCGACCTGCCGAAGACGCGCAATATGAAGGTGATGCGGCGGCTGGTGCGCGCCGTCTGCCTCGGCAAGCCACTCGGCGATACGTCATCGCTGGTCAATCCGGAGGCGCTGGAGACGATATCGGAGGCGGCTTCCCGGAGCGGACACATGACAAAGATCGTTGAGGTTCCGTAACGACACAGGGGCTCAGTCCGTCGCAGAAGTTTACAGAAAATAATTTTCCTATCTGCGGGTAAGCGTATCATCGAATAAATTAGGCCGGCTGACGGACTTCCAATCAGCGGCTTGCTAGTAAGCTAAACGTCTGCGTTGTGTTAGAAGCTGACCTCTAAGTCTTACAAGTATTAGGTTTGCTTATAGTAGTTTAGCTGACTATCTATAGCCCAAACATAAGCTGGCTTACACTCGCTTCACGGTTCTATCTTATTGCTTTGAAAAAATGGTGCCCAGGGGCGGATTCGAACCACCGACACGCGGATTTTCAGTTGAGTTGCTGCCATATAACGTATTGAAATAAATGAGAAAAAAATCCTAAAAATTAGATGTGCAGTAAATGTGCAATCATTAATTTTCCTGAGTAAACAGGCGTGAAGGATATTGCCGTGTAAATATGACTGCGACTCGACAAGCACTCTATTAGTGAAAATACAGAAATACACTTATAAGGAGTATTAAATTTCTACAAATAAAAATAATATAATAATATCCAATAATAACAATTATTTAAATTTGTAATTAAAATCTTTAGTTGAATAAAAACTTATTATTCTTGAATATTTTGAAATAGAAAAAACAAATGTAAAATGGTTTGATTGGATTGGTCCCATGGGACCAAATCATTAAGTGAAATCGTAAAAATAAGTATGAGGGAGGGAAAGTGAATACGTTCGTTAAACCCTATGTTCCAAGTGGCAAATCCAAGAAATATATAAATAGAATACAAAAGTCGTTTCAAAGCGCGTTGAAGGATTTTTTGGATATTGGACGTGCTTTAATGGATGCAGAGGAGGAACTCGGTCGGAAAGAATGGCTGGATATGGTAACTAATTCGCTTCCTTTCTCCCGTAGAACAGCTGAAAAATTAGTAAAAGTTGCTAAAGACAAAAGAATAAATGATCCTAAGAATGCACAGTTTTTGCCACCACATTGGACGTCACTTCATGAGTTAACTTAAGAAGTGGTCCTGCTTTCTTGACCAGTTAGCAGCAAGAATAAGAT